>ERZ791808.1545-NODE-1545-length-16974-cov-5.578107_pt1 | contig 16974 bp, 18 predicted proteins | sample MGYA00510305_ERZ791808 | MGnify/ENA primary metagenome ERZ791808 (study PRJEB30046, sample SAMN00792024) | human gut metagenome | study: EMG produced TPA metagenomics assembly of the A metagenome-wide association study of gut microbiota in type 2... | reverse complement strand
TGAGCGCCGCCCAAAGACAGAAATACATCGTCAGTACCCGGCTCGATACGCCGCTATATCTTCAACTGAAATCCCTCGCCCGGCAGTCGGGCAAGCAGCCCGCCCAGATCATCCGCGAACTGATCGAACTCGGCTGAGTGAAAGAACGGATGCGGCGGGAGCATCTGGACTACATGGCACAACTCAAAGGAATCGCGCGGAACCTGAACCAACTGACCAAGCTGGCCAATACCGGAGGCTTCGCATCAGTCGTTCTTTCTCACGGCCCGATAATTTCCGAGATCGGGGACTTTCTAAAACGCCTGCGCGATGATCGGTAAAATCATATCGTGCTCCTCTTTTGCCGGGACGGTCGGTTATGTAATGAAAGAGCAATCACACATTCTAGCCGCCGAAGGCGTTACGCCGCCCGAAGTCCGGGATATGGTCAGGGACTTCAAAGACCAGACATTACTGAATCCACGGATTAAAAATGCGGTCGGCCATATCTCGCTGTCGTTCTCGCCCAAGGATGTTGACAAGCTGACCGATGCCAGAATGACGCAAATCGCCAGAGAGTATATGGAACGCATGGGCATCCGGGACACTCAGTTTCTGTTGGTGCGGCATCTCGACCAGGCGCACCCGCATTGCCACCTCGTTTATAACCGTGTCGGTAACAACGGCCAAACTATTTCGGACAAAAACATGAAAATCCGCAACGGAAAAGTCTGCAAGGAACTGACCGCCAAACACGGCCTTTACTATGCCAAAGGCAAGGAGGAGGTAAACCGCGACCGACTGCGGGAACCGGACAAAACCAAGTATCAGATATACGATGCGATCCGGGCCTGTTTGCCGGAGAGCAAATCGTGGGGCGATCTGGAAAATCGGTTGCAGGAGCGAGGAATTACGACTAGCTACAAATACTGCGGCCAAACCGACCGCAAGCAGAGCGTGCTGTTCGGCAAGAACGGCTTTACTTTCTCCGGCTCGAAAATAGACCGGGCATTCAGTTATACGAATCCGAACCGCCATTTTGAACAATTGCAACGGATGCGCCCACCTATCGAACAGCCCCGGTATACCGCGCAGTCGGTCGATAAACTTAGAGCCGCCGCCGACAGCTACCGTTCGGCGTTCTCCGGTTTGTTTAAAAGCGGCAACGTCCCGGAAGAATCAGTTAATCTGGGCGCGTTCGGTCTAAAAGGAGGCTTACTGCTTCCGCCGTCCGACTTCAGCGGCGGTATCGCCCCGGAGCTGATGCAAAGGCGCATCGGAGAATCCCACGAGGAATATATCAACCGAATCACCGCGCTTATTCGGGCCGCAACCGAAGCGATGCTGGTAGCCGCCGCAGAGCGCAAACGGAAACTTAAAGAACGCAAAGCCAACAAACCTAAAATCGGTTTCTAACGATGAAAGACGAGAAAAATAATATTCCTGCTGAACAGGTCTACGGTATGTTCGAGGAGATAAAAGAGATGATCGAAAAACGCCCTGCGCCGGAAACATCCGGCGGCACGGCAACGAACGACGATACGGTTATCTGAAAACTGGATGAAAACAAAACCGCGATCGACCGTAGCGCAGAACAGATCGCTGCCCTGACCAACCGGATCGGGCAAATTGACTTTCAGCCCGTCATAAAGGTACAGCCGCCGGATATGAAAGACATAAACGCTGCTTTCGATCAGATCAAAGTGAATTATTCAGGCATGGCGACCGATCTGACCCAAATCCGCACTGAAATCAAAACGGCCTTGAGCGACGAGAAGATCGAGCGCACGGCACGAAAGATAGTCGGCCAGGAAGCCAATCAGTATAAAACGATGCTCGACGACCATTGGAATGGGATCGATCGTTTGTTGGAACATCTTAAAGATAGAATTCCTTATAACTACGATATTAACAAGCGGTTAGTGAAATGGTGCGTTTGACTGGCATTTTTGTTCGGACTGTCCGCAACGGGGTTTGTGTGGCAATGCCAGGCCAACACCCAGTATCGCGAGAACGATTGGAAATTCCGGTATGCCCGAGCGGTTTGGCATGGGAACGTCGAACTGATTAATGATCTCGACCGAACTTTCGACCAACAGGAAGAGGACAATATAGACTATGTTAAGCAAACCGTCAAAAAGTACGAAAAGGAGATCAAGGAGCGGGGAATCGAAATCGTCAATAAGGAACGGACACAGGCCGAGAAAACGAACCGCAAAAAGAAGAGCGCCCGGTAACCCACCCACCTGAAAAAAGGCTCCCGAGATCTGGATCGTCTCAGGAGCCTTTTTTCAGGTGGGCGGGCGCTTACTGTTTACGCCGCAGATCATAGAGGGTGATGCGGCGCTGGCAGGCTTTGCCGATAATCCCTTTCATTTTCTCGACGTAATTTACGTCCGTTTCGACCGTGCGTTCCGAGACTCCGAACCGGGAACTGTCCCGCGCTTCCCTCAGGTATTTCCGCAACCGGGGAATCACGTTCGGGGCCGTGTAATGGTCGCCGTCGAGCAGCAGCATCAATTCGCAACATAGGGTGCGCATGCGGTTGTACAGGATTTCCGGATCGTCGCAGTCTGTCTCGAAACAATGGAATACAAAGAAAAGCGTCCGCAGGAACAGCATGGCGGCCTGCGCCGAGTAGAACGCCGCCAGCCGCGCATTTTTAAGCATTAAAGCGGAATTTGCATCGTCGAGAATCTTATCGCCCAGGTTGAAGAATGTCCCGAAGTACCGGGACGCCTCGCAATGAGCCGTGTCGAAATTAAATGAGGCCGGCTTTTTCGGGCGGCAGTGTTTATCGCAATACAGCATCGTTCCCTCGCTTTGGGCAAGATAAAAGACCGGGGACGGATGGTTGATGATGAAATCCGGGGTGTATAGAAGAGGGTTGATGTAGCCGATCGAACGGTGCTTGGGCGGCATCTTGAGTTTCAGCAACCGCCGCGGGGAGTCCGCTCCGTAGTAGGGTTCCTCACCGGAGACGATCAGCAGATCGTAAGCGGCGATGTCGCTGTGGGGCGTTCTGCCGACCAATGAGCCGAACAACAGGATGTACTCGGCGTTGAACGTGTGGCATAACAGGCTCGCGATATGCTCCGCCTCAGCCGCCGAGTACAAAGACAGCACGGGTTCGTGCTCCGCCGTTTTTTCCGGTTGTCCGGGTTCCTGCCCGGTCGGTTGTATGGGTTGTGCGGATTGTTCCCGCAATGATGTTTGATCCGATTCCATTTTCTTGGTTTTTAAAGTTTTGACAATAACGGTTCTGGCCTTATCGTGCACAGAGCGCGATAAAGAAAATAGCGGTTTGACAGACAACAGAATCGTTAGTCGGGAGGATGGAAATGGAAACAGATCAAGAGATAGCACGGCGGAAACCGCCTGCGGCTAGCCTTTCGGCTTGTCCGTACCGGAGTACAGACCAAAGGAGTTGTTCGCATAAAATAAAAAAGATGCGCAGCTGCGAACAACTCCCTCGCCTTTTTACGGGTTCGTTAGTGTGCCGTTCGCGGGTCGCTAAACCCCAACGGCTCTGCGCATACTTCCTTATTATGGTTTCACCAACGAAACCACGTAAAAAGTTATTGCAAGAGAATTGTTCGCAAGGGCAAAGATACGAAAAAAAATAAACCATCCATTTTTTCTGTTTTCTTAGCATAATCATAATTAAATCTGTCATTAAATAATTTATAATGGATTGAGATGAAAAAATTTCAAATACAACCAATACCTCTATCCCGTCTTTTTCACTATTTTTGCTAAAAATCAAAGATATGGCTACAAAATATCCCAGAGGTTCTGAATGGCGAAAGTGGGATTTACATTTTCACACACAATCCTCTCACGATTATGACAACAAAAGCATAACCAACACCGATATTATTGATACTCTTAAAAGAAATAATATCGCTGTAGTCGCAATCACAGATCACCATATTATTGATATTGATCGCATTAAAGATTTAAAACGACTTGCAGGTGATGAAATAACAATTCTTCCCGGCATTGAGATTTTGAGCGACGCAAGAGGAAAAGAGCCGCTACATTTCATTGGTATTTTTCCGGAAGATTGCAATATAGAATATATATGGGCCCAATTAGAGAACAAGACTAATCTATGTCGAATAAAAGGAGAACATAAAAAACATAATGAGATATATTGTGATCTTCTTAAAACGGTTGCATTGATTCATGAACTTGGGGGAATCGTAAGTATTCATGCAGGAACCAAAAGCAATGGTATAGAGAAAATTTCTAATAGACTACCACATATTATGGCACAAAAAGAAGATATTGCCAAGTGTGTAGATGTATTTGAATTAGGTAAACCAGAAGATCAAGAAGATTATCGAAATATTGTTTTCCCCAGTATTAAGAGAGTGTTGCCAATGGTATTATGTTCAGATAACCATAATATTACAGACTATACTTTGAAACAAAATTGTTGGGTTAAAGCAGATCCGACATTCAATGGGCTGTTACAAATACTATATGAGCCTGAAGATAGAGTTCGAATTCAGGAAGTTAATCCAAATTTAGATTTCGAAAAATCACCTTTTACAAACATTCGCATCTCTAATAAAACACATATATTTGAAGATAAGACTGATAATACATTTTTTACGAATCAAGATATTCCTCTAAATAGCAACTTAATATCAATTATTGGAGGTAGAGGTACAGGCAAAAGTGTTCTTATAGATTATATTGCAACTGCATTTAATAAAAGCGATAGCAAACATTATGACATTTCGCCTAATCTTGTAGTATCAAGGCAAAAATCTTTAACTGAAGAATCTATTTCACACACTCTTTCCGATCGTCCGAACGTCCCGTTCATGTATATTTCGCAAAGTCAAATTAAAGATTTGGTTGCTGATAAAATAAGGTTTACTCAAAATATTAGAGAAACAATAGGGGTTACAGATGAATACACCTCATCCCCAAATTACAAATCGCAGGTCGATGATACTTTCAATGAATATTTCAGAATCTTTAATATCGTTGAAGAAAAAAATTTAAGTAGCGAACAAAAAAAAGCTAATATCAATCAAGAAATAAGAAAATACACAGAATTAATCGCTAACATTACCTCCTCGGAGAATAAAACAAAATTAGAAAACTATCAAAAATATTTAGAAAATCTACAAAGAATAGATCGGTGGCTCGAATCGATTACAAATTTAAAGGTAGAAATAACAACAACTCTTGATAATATCAATTCAAATATTACCAGTCTAAACGATCAATTAAAGTCAGATGAATTACATATACCTAATATAAATGCACAGTCAACTATCGATCATATTGATAAAATTCTACTACCAAGGATTAATAATTCCAAAATAGACATTCAAAAAAGAATAGAAGATACAAAAAAAACATTTGAGAATTTCAAAGGTGATATTACAACGCTTTTGAGCAATGTAGGAGAATACCAAAGCAAGGTCTTATCTCTACAAAATAATCTACAAGAGATTGAAAAAGAAGAACAAAAATACCAGGAAATAAAAACAACATGGTTCAAGAACTTAGGAGATCAAATTAGACAGAGTATTGAAAACTATACCACATTAATAGTCAGAAAATGGGAACATTTCAAAGCTGGGCCTGATAGTATCAGCGAGGATCGCAGAATATTATTATCTACCATTCTTGGACGAGATGACTTAGATGTATCCGTTCACATTCATTTCGATGCAGATACGATGTATCAAATTGTTATGCAAAAATTAGATGGGCGCAGATATTCTACAGAAAAATTATATAAAGATTATCTTAAAATTCGCACATTGGATGACTTCTATAATTTTATACAACAAGCAGAAGGGCATCTTAATATTTTCGACGTAAGCATTCCTAATGAATTAAGATGGCGAATAATGCAAGTATTTTTTCGCGATTATACCCAATTTATATCCCACGAGATAATTGTTAGCTCAGGGGGGAAGCCAATTACGAAATTATCTCACGGCCAACAAGGTACTATTTATCTTCGATTACAATTGGCGGCACGAGCATTCAGCGAAACAATCATCTACGATCAGCCGGAAGATGATCTTGACAATAAATTTATAATGCAGGACTTGGTAACTATCTTTAAGCAGGTCAAGAAATTTAGGCAAGTTATTATAGTATCTCACAATGCTAATTTAGTTGTAAATTCGGATTCAGAACAAGTTATTATAGCAGAAAACAACGAAGGTATTTTAAGTTACACATCAGGAGCTTTAGAAGACCCCGAAATAAACTTAAAAATTTGTGAAATATTGGAAGGCGGACAGACCGCATTTTTGAATCGAGAACAAAAATATCAACTAAAAACGGTAAATTTCTAGAATTTAGCCATTTTGCCACTATTTACACCAAATTTACACTTTTAAAATACTAATTACATTACATACAACTTATTAATAGATATTTACATTAAAAAATTACTTTCTGCATCGGCAAATAGGAGCCGATAACCAACGATCAACAACACTCAGTAACGATTACTTAGGCGCTCATTCAGAGCGCCTTTCGTTGTTTGCAGTTGATCGTTGCTGCGATTGTGCATGCGATCTTGCGCACTTTCCCCCCCCCCCGTTTCTCCCCCGAGTCCCAACGTCGGGGAGATCGTTCGCTCCCGTCTCCGAGGTTCTGGAAAATTGAAACAAAGTGCAACGAGATGAAACGTACTGCAACGAAGAGATACGAACAAGAAGACAGGACGAAAGGAGGTGCGCGATGAGCAGCAATCTCCAAATCCGCAAGACCTGCCTTTTCTGCGGGTGCGGGTTCATCGCCAAAACGACCGTCACACAATACTGCTCCCATCACTGTGCGCAGCGGGCTTACAAACAGCGCAAGCGAGAACTTAAAATCGAAAAAGTTATTCCCGAAGCCACCGTTGTTTCGGGACGCCCCACTATTCTCTCACACAGGGATTACCTGAGCTGCGAAGAAGTGGCCGATCTGATGGGCATCAGCCGCACGACGGTCTACCGGTATTGTGTCACGGGAAAAATGAAATGCATAAGAATGAACCGAAAAATATTTATCAGACGGAGCGACGTCAACCAGCTCTTCGACAATGCCGGCCCCTACGAGGTAATACCTGTCGACCAAAAACCGATTACCGAATTCTATTCGATGAAAGAGATCACGGAAAAATATGGAGTTTCCGAATCAACGGTATATAATACGGTAAACGCAAAGCGGATTCCCAAAGTACTGAGCCGCGGCAAAACCATTTACAGCAGAAAGCACATAGACAAACATTTTTTGTTGAAGGCTCCCGATCCGCAGATTTTCGTATGGTACTCTGTGGAAGAGATCCGGCAAAAGTATGACATGAGCACATCGGTTGTCCACTCCTTTACCTCGGAATATGCGATTCCCCGCAAAAAAGGCAGCGGACGTACCTACTACTCCGCCAAGCATGTCGACGCCCTGCTCGAACAGCGCAAACCCGATCCGTCGATCCGCGAGTGGTACAGCATGGCCGATATCGTGGAACGCTACAAACTCGAACCGGGTTATGTGTCGAATCTAATCTATAAAAATCCGATCCCAAAAATCCGGCGCGGCAACAAAGGCTATTACTCCAAGGAACATTTCGACCGGCTTGTTCGCGAAAAGCAGCTCGTGCCGGAGTACTACACCGTCGAGGAAGCCATGGCAAAATACAACCTGACGCGGGACACACTTTATCACCATATCCGGTATCATAAGGTGCGGAAGATCAAAGAGGGCCGGTACATCAAAATATCGAGAACAGGTCGATGGATATGATGTGGTTTTTAGAACGTGCCTATGAACGAGCGCTTAACTCCGGAATGGGCAAGCATCATCCAACTAAAAATTACGACCCGTTGGAGACATTTGACTTTTACGTAATGGCTATTCAGCATGACGGCCTCCAAACTGCTTACAAACGGGATGTGGAAGCCCAAGAGCAACGCACCTTAGAAGAGAAAAAGCTAAAAAGGCAAGAACAGGAGGAAGCCGAAGAATCAGCGCGACAAAAACAATTCAAGCTGTTATAGCGCAAATTACGGCAAGCCTCGATAATCTTGTGCTTTTCGAATAAAATCCACTTAGTTTACTTATTCTCTTCCGGATCTTCCACGTCCACCGTCGGCTGAATGGTTATTACATCCCTGTCGGTCGGAACAGGATGATCGCCGTGCCCTTCGGTATCCTTGTCGGGTGCGTCCGCGTGATTGGTGAACGGCGGAATAACGACGTAACGCTCTACCCAATCCCGATACTTCCATGCGGATGTTTCCCTGAACCACACTTCATAGTCTATCCAATATGCCTGAAGCATATTCGTTGTGGAGGGCATATCAAAGTAAAGGAGCTGGCAACGCTCGCTGAGCGACGGCTCATAATTCTTGGCGTCCTGAATAGCCTTGTTGACCTTTTGGAAAACGTGGAATGGGATAATCTCGGCTTCCGGGTCTTGATTGTTCTGCGTATTGAGAATGAAACGCACCCGCATAACGGCCCGTCCCTGTCCGATGCGCTGTTGCTGCACGAGGTAGCGGACATTGGTGTAGTGTACGAAAATCGCAGGGAAAACAATCTCTGTTTCAGTGTTCTCACTGAGGATAATACGGTTAAACTGTCCGTTGTCAAGAGAAACGGTTTTGAAAAAAGGCGAGCTGTTCGGGTCGCTCTCGGCTTCCCGTATGGTAAGCACGGCCCGTTTAACCGCCAGATACATCTCGGCAAGGGCGTTTTCTTCAACGCTTTCGGGGACGGAAACAGGTCCGGATTCTTTTGCCACCGGCTGCGGCTGGGGTATCGTTTTTTTATCTTTTATCATAGCGAGGGAGAGTTGCCGATTCCCGGAAGTCCGTTGAAAATCGTGTTATAGTATCTTGCAATCTCGGCGTCCAGTTTTTTATTAAAACCCATGAACTGCCGGCGTACCGGACGGCTTTTATGGTACTGGTTTGTCCAGAAACCGAAAGATGCGGGAACGTTGTGTACGGCGGCATAAGTGGTTGGCCCGACTTTGCGCACACCCCGGCGTCCGGGCCATTTCACACTTTCGGGATTGGCGACAATCGTATAGGTGGACGAGCGGCGGAAAGCCACCTTGCGTCCGGGCGCAGGTTTGTGGGTAACATTATCGGTCGTCTGGTCACCGTCGATTACCGACTGCAACAGTCCGCTGTGTTTCATCACCGGATGAGTAAAACGGCGTCCCCAGCGCGAAGTCCTCGCAGGCCATTTTTGCCCCGTACCGTAAAAGCCGCCCTCGTCGAAAGAGCGACGGAAACGGTCTTTAGAAAACCGGCCGGCTGTGGCGGTAAAGTCCAATACCTGTCTTTCGAAATGGCTTACGGTAGCCTGTGCCGGGCCGAGCCGGAGCCACTGTTTATAAAACTGATCAGGAGTTATGTTCATGGTAGGTAGAATTTTTGTTTGATGTTCCGAACGATTTTCTGTATTTGCGGCGGTAACGGGCGCTGGAAGTACGGGTGTTCACCGGAGAAGATGCGCCCGCCTGTGCAAAGGCTTTCCCTGAAAACCGGATGTACCGCAAAAGACGGCTTGCTTTCAGGCAACGCACCGACGACCGAGCCAAAACCGTCAGCCACCAGATAGCACCGGCAGGCGTACTCGATGGGCGGAATCAACTCCGACGGAAATTCGCGCTTGGGATAACTCACTCCTTCCAGAGCCTCATGCCACGGACGCACACGCTCGGCGGCCGCGAAATCAACAAGGTTGTCAATAGCTGCCAGAAGGATATCCCGTTGTTTTCGCTGAGTATCTGTCGTGAAATCGTTATGGTTGCGCAGCAGGGCCAGCGCCTCTTCAAAATCCAATGACAAGCCCGTTATCGCACGCTCAACAAGAAAAGCCGACCGATGAATGATTATGTCGGTGAGAATTTCCATGCTCTCGGCGCTGTTGTCCCAGCGGTCGAGCAGACGCACGAAAGCATCACGGATAATTTCGTACTCCTGCTGGGATTTCTCACGGTCTTTATCCAGATGCAATGCGGCCACATCCGAAAGCGGCCCTTTGATCGACGGGAGTGAAAGCTGGCCGGTTATTCCACTCCCTTCAGAAAATTTGCGACGTTGCTGCTCCGGGAGTATCCGTAACGCTTGTAATACTGGTCAAAAGATGAACCGTCCATCGCAAGGAATCGCTACGGACGCATCCCATTCCACAAAAAACGGATTGACCCGATACAGAGGTATTGACCTGCTCACAGGCATCGAGGTCTTTCATGAAGATTTAGGGAACCAGACCGTAAACGTGGGTGAATTCTTGGGGGTAGTTGCTGCTGCGAAATACATCATCGAACACAACTACACACCAAGGATCATCTATACCGACAGCCTCACGGCTATCGTCTGGTTTACTCAGAAACGCACAGCATCCAAAAAAATTGCCGGCCATATTCAAGACCGAGGTGTTCCTGCAAACAATGTCCGTGGAGATCGACAGCATTGAGATCATCCATTGGGACAATGACAAGTGGGGAGAAACCCCCGCTGATTATGGCTTAAAACCATGATTTTGTATTAGATGATGATGTACCTCCCCTTCCGTGACGGCCTGGGAGGTACTTTTTTTCATACAGACTTCAAAGTAGGAGAATATGGCAAAAATTTTGAATTAGCAGTCAAATGTTTGCATTACGATACATTTTACACTATATTTGCAAAAAATAAACATCATGGGAAAGCCTAAAACACTCCTTTTCCCCATGCAGGAAAAGATTATCAAACAACTCGGCGAGAATATAAAGCTGGCTCGTCTAAGGCGCGATTATTCAATGGCGCAGGTGTCGGAACGCGCTGGCATATCCCGTTCAACGCTTTCTAAACTCGAATCAGGCAACCCAGGTGTAACACTCGATACGCTGGTAAAGGTAATGTTCATACTCGGTTTACAGGATGAAGTTGCCAGCATTGCTGCCTTAGATACTATGGGGAGGAATATTCAGGACGCCAGATTGCTGAATAATGCTCTAAAAACCACGAAGAGCCATGAAAAGAACAAATGACATATATGTTTTCGCCGACTGGCGTGAACTTGGCACGCAAACTTTCGTCGGGGTGCTTCATAGCGAAATGGTACGAGGCAATGAAGTATTTTCCTTTTTTTATGATGAGAGTTGGCTGAGCGGCAAATCATCCTTGATGCTCGATCCGGATATTTTACCGTTTGTAGGGCATCAATTTTTGCCGGGGAACAAAATAAATTTCGGCGTATTTCTTGACTCTGCACCCGACCGATGGGGCAGGATATTGATGAAGCGAAGGGAAGCCATTATCGCCCGAGAGGAAGATCGGAAACCGGAACCATTAACAGAAGCAGATTATCTGTTAGGAGTATTCGACGGAACCCGAATGGGCGGTTTGCGATTCAAACAGGAACCTGACGGAGATTTTTTGGATAGCAACAAGGAATTGGCTACCCCACCGTGGACAAACATCCGCGATTTGGAATACGCCAGTCTACAATTCGAAAAGGATGACAGCATCGATGATCCGGAATACCGCAAATGGCTGAGGATGCTGCTCGAACCCGGCTCATCACTTGGCGGGGCCAGACCCAAAGCCAACATCATGGATAAGGATCAGCATCTTTGGATTGCCAAATTCCCCAGTGGTCGCGACTCGCGGGATATGGGAGCTTGGGAAAAAGTTGTAAATGACATGGCTGGCATGTGCGGGATAAACGTACCGGAATCCCAAGCTAATATATACTCATTTACCCAGCATACATTTATTTCCAAACGATTCGACCGGGATGATGAAGGCCGTCGCATTCATTTTTCAAGTGCGATGACAATGCTTGGTCAAACCGATGGTGCCGATTACAACAGTGGTATCAGCTATCTGGATTTGGTCGCATTCATATCAAAGGTAGGGGTAAATGTAGATGCTAACCTCGAAGAGTTATTCCGGCGTGTCGTATTCAATATCGCTATTTCGAATTGCGACGACCATTTGCGTAATCACGGATTTTTATTAACGGACAAAGGGTGGGAATTATCACCGGCATACGACCTCAATCCGGATAACAAAGGAGGCGGATTAAAATTAAATATTTCGGAAGACGACAACAGCCTCGACTTCGATCTCGCACGTTCGGTTGCGGGAATGTATCGGTTATCTGATCAAAAGGCTTCTGAGATAATCGGGCAGGTAAGAGATGTTGTATCGGGTTGGGAAAGTCATGCTCAAAACATAGGGATTTCCCGCTCCGAAAGAGAGGAAATGGCAACCGCTTTTCGCTATTAAAACCTCTACCGATATACAGTAAACAATAGAGAATATACACCGCTATCATGGCGTTGATCCAATATTACTGCGTCAATGAATTTTGCATCATTTTTATCAATATAGCAAGAAGTAATTGATACAAAATCAGAGTAGTTTGGATAAAAATGTATATATTGCACCGGAAATAGTATCACTTTCGATGCAGGAAAGTGAACTTTCGCTAACACATTAAATATCAAAAAGTTGCAATATATCGCAATTCTTATTTTAACTAATTGATAATCAGGTTCTTTCCTTGACTGCATCAGCAAGTAGCACAACTAATTGACAATCAACTAGTTGCACTATATGCAAATGTAGAATACTGATAAAATGTCACTTAAATAGAGAAAAATAAGCTATTTCAAGAGTCATATTTTCTCTTGTTTGCTTATTTTTTCAGCATTTTTGTCCCCCGTTTGTTCCCTAAACGGATACAAGGGACAAAATTCTGTCCCTCATACAATTTAACGGTGATAAATAGGCAAATTTTATCAGTACCACTAAAACTTATCCAAATTATAGATAAGATTCTAATAGGACTAAAATTGTTTTTCAGCCATAATTACCTCTAATAATCAAAAAGTTAACATATTTGAATATAACAGCAGAAATCATCACCAATAAAATTTCATACAATACATTTGATAAATATTCCACACCATTATTGCGAAGTATTCGAATCATAGCATATTGAACATCCTCTTAAGTCTCACAGCGATTGTTATAGGGTGATTTGAAGAATTCGCTGAAAAATATTTGGAGTATTGCGAAATTATTCTGTACATTTGCGCCACTTTTGAAAATTTACAATGCTGCAAAATAGAATAGACATATTATCCCAAACGACAATTCGAGGCAACAAATGCTTCGGAGTTCGGTCGTATGTTCTTCATGTTTGGAGCATTGAAACGTCTGCAAATTTCATAAATACTTTCCAGCGAACACATATAGGAGATAAGATGCGATAGATGCTCGTATCTTGATCTTAGAATAAACAGCAGAATAGTTGGAGAGTCCTTACCGAACTTTCCAACTATTTTGTTTTATGCCCATTGGTGACTGTTTGCTCCGTGCAATTCCTCTCCCGTCATTTCCGTCCAATGAGCGCAAGAACAACCAATTTTAATTAACCGCACAGCGATGTGCACAAAAGAGAGTAAAATGAATTACAAATTTGACGGAAACAAGGTGTATTGAATCAAAAGACACGCACTTTTATCATTCGAATATCATTGGATTTTGCAAGAGGCCATTCAAGAATGTAGAAGATATGAATGAAACACTGATCGAAAATTGGAACCGGGTAGTTAGTCAAGATGATATCGTGTTTCATCTGGGGGATTTTTGCCTGGGAGGATCCCATGAATGGACCAAGATTCTTAACAGACTGAATGGAAAAATCTATCTCATTCTCGGTAATCATGATCTAAAAAATATCAGGCAAGGGTACACCTGTAGGTTTGAATTGACAACCATGCAAATGCACATAGAGGTTGACAAGCAGAAAATCTACTTGAATCACTGTCCGTTCCTCTGCTATGGAGGTGCTTACGGGAACACGTGGCAATTGTTCGGACACGTGCATACGAGCAAAAATAACACAGGAAAAGACGCTTCACGACTGGGATATGCTCTTTCCGACGCAATATGATGTAGGAGTGGATAATAATGACTTTACTCCGGTCTCATTCGCGCAGGTAAAAAGGATAATCCAAAAGCAGATTGAACAATCGAATAAAAAACAGTAATATGAAAATACAATACATGAGCGATCTGCATTTTGAGTTTCGGGAGAACAGCAGATACATAAAACATAACGAATTCCCGGTAACGGGCGATATACTCGTATTGGCCGGAGACATTTTCTATCTGAAAGACAGAGTGGCTCCTTTGGGGAATTTCTGGAAATGGGCTTCTAAAAACTATAGGCAGGTTCTTATTGTTCCCGGGAACCATGAGTATTACAATTATTGTGATGTGAAGGAACGGAGGTTACAATGGCAATGGAGGCTCAAAGAGAATGTCGGTTATTATCAAAATCAAGTATTGAGAATAGACGATACCGATTTCATAATGAGCACACTCTGGTCGCATATCGAACCTGCAGACGAATATTTTGTTTGGAAGGGACTTAACGATTTCCGTCAGACCTTGTATAAAGGGAAACTGCTCCAAACGGAAACGTATAATCAGATGCATGACTTCTGTTTAGGTTATATCAAAAAGAGTTTTGCTGAAAGTACGGCAAAACACATAGTGGTCGTGACTCATCACCTGCCGACCTTGCAGGTTGTTGCTTCTCAGCATAAAGGTTCCGTATTGAACAGTGCATTTGCTACTGAATATGAAGAACTGATATCCGGCAGCAGGATCGATGCATGGATTTACGGTCATTCACATACCAATATCGACACAGAAATCGGGAATACAAAAGTGATTAGCAACCAGATGGGATATGTATTTGAAAACGAGCATGTAATCAACGGGTTTGATCCAGGGAAATTTTTAACCATTTGAAAAGAAAGAACATATGAAACAAAATAAGAAGACAAACTTTACCAGGCATTTTTTCATAGACTTGGCAAAGGAATGCGGTTTGAATACTACGATATTCGAACGGCTTGGAAGCGGGCGCAATACAGAAATCGTGGTTGATAACGATACATTGGAGATGTTAGTTAAACTTCAAGAGCAATTTGCCCGACTAGAAGAGATGGGTGACGATGAATACAGAGGATTTTATATCGAATTGCCCCGCCCTACTCCGGAAGAATGGGGAGATTGCGAAGCGTCGATTGCAGACGGAGAATATGAGAGCAAGGAAGAATACCTCCGGGATTGGGAATTGTCAAATCCCAGGGAAATGGTATGGTATCATGTTAGCTCCGCCAGATACAAAGAAAAGCGTACCATACAATTCACGGACAGGAAACACTCGTATTTTACTATTGCGAATTATTCTCGATATATAAACAGAGTCGGTAACTATTTTCCCAATGAATGGCAAAGGGATTTCCTTGTAAAGTTAGCCTTATATTTTCATAAGCTAATCGATGCTATCATACAAAACCCTGAGGGGTTCAATGATTATGTGGCGAATCATCTTCCTTACCAGCAGCGAGACGGAAGAATTGCGAGAAAGGAGTTCAACAGAATCGAATCGAGATTTAAAATTGAGGTCGAAGACGAGACGACGGCAATAAAAGCACTGGAGGATTCCGTCTGCAAGAATTTCGGGCAGCCGTTAGATACAATGACGATACGTTCGTATTGCAAATACTATCGGATCGCTCATGAAGCCTATGACCGGTATTTTGAAAGGTTTGATACTACACGAAAGAAGCGTACCCTTCCGAATGGAGTACCATTGGAATTACAGGATGTCGCATATTACAACATGGTTAAGTTCTGTGATTTGCAGAATAAATACAATCTAGACAGTGAAGCGGATTTCAATAAATTCGCCTCGGACCATTATGGGGAACTGGGATTGTCGCGGCTGAACGTACTCGCATCGGATTTTGACAGCCCCGGATGGAGAATCATTGTTTCCAATAGCTACTCAGCGTATGCGGATGTTGCGATGGAAGTCGCCACTGCACTTTACAAGTCTGGTGCTCCTTTGGAAATACACGACGCTGACAAACTTTTGCGAATACTCAAGGAGGAGGATCATGTGAAATTGATTCCGTACACATTTCACGATTACATGGGCCATCATGAAGAAGGAACCGTTTATCAACTTCCATGGGAGTACGAATGTATAGATAGCGAGGAGAATGTTTTATCATTGGAACAATACCATGAAATCATTTCTCTGGCAGAATGGGATGAAATAGAAAAAGTAACAATCAACAAAAAATAGAATAAATAATTATTTTAGAATTTTGATGTTAGAATTGCAAAATATCGGCACTATTCTGGATTAGTGCCGATATTTTGTTTTATTTATCCTCGAAAACAGCTATGATACGAATAACGAAACAGTAACATCCATACTAGATTATGCTGATACCCATCATAATTTCAGTATAGAGGACTTGTTTGCCCATCTGCACAAAAAATTGGCATAAACAGGCCTTCCTTGTCATGATATCTGTTCAAGCTAGTGAATGAAAATAGGCTGGTTAGAACCGGACGTGGAATGTACGCCGAAGTAATGAAACAGACCTTTGCCCCCAAACCAGTAAAGGAAGTGAAGGAGATTTATGAACTATTACAAGCCAATTTCCCATTTGCGAAATTCTGCGTCTACCAAGGAGAGATTATCGCACCTTTGCAACATCATCTTTCATCTAACCGCATCATCTATGCGGAAACGAACAGAGACTCGACAGAAACTGTTTTTAATTTTCTGAAAGGCAAGCAGCGTAATGCTTATCTGCGTCCTGATAAGAAAATGATATACCGATATGTGGATTTGGATAGCCGTGTCTTTTTGCAAAAAAAATCTTATCTCCGAAGCTCCTTTGCAAAAGGTATCAGGAGTTCCCATGCCCACGCTGGAAAAACTATTGGTGGATATATTAAGGTAAGCTAAAAAGAATCTATTTAATACCTCATGTCGCTATCCATTAATTCTTAGCCTTGGACAATACCCAACAAATGAAAAAGAAATTCGCCTGTTTTTATCTTTTTATCGCATAATATTTTATATCTTCGTAAATAAAAACGGTACAGTATATAATGAACAAACCCATGAACCGAATCA
>ERZ791808.1544-NODE-1544-length-16976-cov-2.869511_pt1 | contig 16976 bp, 21 predicted proteins | sample MGYA00510305_ERZ791808 | MGnify/ENA primary metagenome ERZ791808 (study PRJEB30046, sample SAMN00792024) | human gut metagenome | study: EMG produced TPA metagenomics assembly of the A metagenome-wide association study of gut microbiota in type 2... | reverse complement strand
TTGATGCAGGCGAAATCATGCTTGCCTCAGGCGCGGAAACCTTCCGTGTGCAGGACACCATGCAGCGGATTCTCTCCGTTTCCGGCAAGGAAAAAATAGAAGCCCTGGCAATGTGTACCCTTCTGATGGTCACCTTGCCACGAGAGGAAAAGGGCCCTCTCTCTATGGCGCGCGCCGTCAAAAACCGCGACTTAAATTTTGAAAAAATCTGCGCCGTCAATGATATGTCCCGTGCCTTCGTCTCCGGCAAAATCAGCGTCACCGAAGCCTTAGACCATTGCCGAAATATTTATCATGCCCCAAATTTCAAGTTCCGCACGCGCGTCTTCGGCTATGCTCTCAGCGGTGCCTGTTTTGCGTTTATGGTCGGCGGCTCTGTGCAGGATTTTCTGGTATCCTTCGTCATTGCCCTTCTCATGGGCTGTACGCTGGTCTATCTGGAACGCAAGAAGATTCCCTTCTTTGTCGCCCCTCTGATGGGCGGTCTGGTCACAGGTCTTGCCGCCTGCATGGCGCATATGCTCCTTCCTGCCACCCGGCTGGATAAGCTGATTATCGGTACCATGAAGGTGCTTCTGCCGGGGCTTGCGCTTTCCAAGGCAATGCGAGATTTGCTTGAGGGCAACCTCATCAGCGGCAATTCCAAGGTGGTTGAGGTTCTGCTCATTGCCTGCTCCATCGCCGCAGGGGTTGCTGTTGCGCTGACGCTGTTTCAAATGACTGAATGAACGGAGGAAATCCCATGAATACAACCTTGTTTTTCTATCTTGTGCATCCCTTGGTTGCGCTCTTTGCAAGCGTAGGCTATGCCATCGTCTGCAATGCCCCCCGGAAGGAAATCCCCTATTGCGGGCTGACCGCCTTCCTCTGCTGGCTGGTTTATCAGCTTGTCCTTCGGCATGATGGCTCGTCCTTTCTGGCAACGCTTCTGGCAACCTTTGCCGCAACAGGCTTTGCGCGCTTTCTTTCCTACCACCGCATGCTCCCGACGATTGTCTATCATATCCCCGGCATCCTGCCTTTAGTACCCGGTGCGGCGGTCTATCGCTGCATCACCTCTGCCATGGAAAGCCGCGTGCTGGAAACAACCGCAAATATTCTGACTGCGCTAAAGCTGGCAGGTGCCATCGGCATCGGCTCTGTTATCATTCTGGTTCTGCCGCAGGCATGGTTCTCTTTCTTCCCCAGATTAAAGAGAAAAAACAGCTGAGCCGAATTTTATCAAACGAAAGGAGAAACGCCTTATGGATAACGATACAAAGCTTATCAATCTCGCTCTGGATGCAGGCGAAATCATGCTGAAAAACGGCGCAGAAACCTTCCGTGTGCAGGATACCATGAAACGGATTCTCTCCACCACAGGCAGAGAAAAAATCGAAGCAACCGCCATCTCCACCGCCCTCATCGTCACCCTCCCGCGTGAGGAAAAGGGCCCCCTTTCCATGATGCGCGGTGTCCGCACCCGTACCATCAATTTTGAAAAGGTCTGCGAGGTCAATGATATGTCCCGCGCCTTTGTTTCGGGCAAAATCTCTCTGGATGAAGCCATTGAGCGTCTGAAGGAAATCCATCAGTTTTCCTTCTATCCCCTCCCGATTCGCGTTTTCGGCTACGGTCTGATTTCGGGCTGCTGCTCCTTTCTGGATACGCCCTTCTTTCTGGATGGCTGCATTGCCTTTGTCATCGGGCTGTTTTTAGGCTGTCTGGATATCTGGCTTGGCAAAAAGAAAATCCCCTATTTCTTCGGGCCGTTTCTGGGTGGTGTTGCGGCAGCATGTCTTGCCTGCCTCATTCAGCCGCGCTTCCCCTCGGCGCATATCGGCACCATCATCATCGGCAGCATCATGCCGCTTCTGCCGGGTATGACCTTCGCAAAGTCCATGCGTGACCTGCTGGAAGGCAACCTCATCAGCGGCTACACCAAGGCGGTCGAAGCCCTTGTCATTGCCTGCTCTCTGGCAGGCGGTGTCGGTCTGACCCTGTCCTATTTCATGTAATGCGCATAAAAAAGCGAAGGCTATCATCTTCTGATTTCCTTCGCTTTTTTTATGCTTTTTTATAGTTCTCTCCTGCCCTCCAAGGCTCTGGAAAGCGTAATCTCGTCCACATATTCCAAATCGCCGCCAACCGGAACACCGTTTGCGATTCTTGTCACCTTCACATCCAAGGGCTTCAGCAGCTTTGCAAGATACATCGCCGTTGCCTCCCCCTCCACATTCGGGTTGGTCGCAAGAATGACCTCCTCCACCGTGCCGTCTATGCGGCTGAGCAGCTCCCGAATATGAATATCCTGCGGGCCAATGCCCGTCATGGGAGAAATTGCTCCATGCAGCACATGATACACGCCATGGAATTCCTTCGTCCGTTCATACGCCGCCATATCTCTGGGGTCCTCCACCACCATAATCACCGAATGGTCGCGCTTCGGGTTCGCGCAGACGGGGCAGATTTCCTCCTCTGTCAGGTTGCAGCAGACAGAACAGTATTTCACCTCGTCCTTCGCCGCAAGAATGGCTTCGGAAAGCGCCGCCACCTTCTCTCTTGGCAAATTGATGATGTGAAATGCCAGTCTCTGTGCGGATTTTCCGCCAATCCCCGGCAGTGCCGCCAGTTCCTCAATGAGCCTTGTCATCGGGTTGCCGTAATAATTCATGCTGTCCCTTCTTTATCAGAACATACCGCCTAAGCCGCCGGTCATTCTGCCCATTTCTGCGTTATACATTTCCTCTACCTGACGAATTGCCTCGTTCACAGCGGAAATGATTAAATCCTCCAGCATTTCCACATCATCGGGATCTACCACATCGGGGTTGATTTTCAACTCCTGAATTTCCTTTTTCCCTGTGATGACAACCTTCACAGCACCGCCGCCGCTGGTCATTTCCAGTGTCTTTGCCTGCAGCTCCTCCTGCTTTTCCATCATCTGTTTCTGCATTTTCTGCGCCTGCTTCATGAGGTTATTCATATTCATACCACCCATGCCGCCGGGAAAACCGCCTTTTGCCATGTCTGATTCCTCCTTATATTTCATAAACCTAATCCTTTTTATTTTATCTGAAATTGCGCCGTCTGGCAAGTGTCATTCCACATCCGCCTCCGGGAAATACTGTCCCAGAAGGCTTGCAAATTCCGCATCCGCCTCCTCAGAAGGTGTCTCCTCCTCCTTGCCGTATGCCGCTTCTCTCCATTTTTCATATTCATCCTTCGTGGTGGTTCGCAGCTCGAAGCTTTTGCCCGTTTCCTTCTCCAGAACTGCCGCAATCTTGTCCATGCCGCGCTGAATCATATCCGTGAGCGCAGGATATGCGCAGATGAGATAGAGAAATTCATCCTCCTTGAAGCCGATTTCCACCTTGGAAAGCATCCCCTTCAGCACCGCATCCTCCACGTCATTGCGCAGCAACGCCCATTTCTCCTGTACTTCCTTCCTGTCCTCGGGCAGTGCAGGAGGTCTGCGCTTTGGCTTGGGCTTTTCCTTGGGCTTTTCTGTCGGTGTCGCCTGCGTGATGGCAGCCGGCACGCCTTCTTCCATCTTCCGCTCCAGCTCGCCCAGTCTTGCCGCCAGGGCAGTCAAATCCTTCTCCGTCCATGGCGCACAAAGCTTCATCAGCTCCACCTCCAGCAGAATCCGCTCATTCGTTGCCCATTTCATTTCGCTCTGCAAATCGGAAAATTTCCCGATGAAATAAATCAGCTCCTCCGGAGAAAGCACTCCTGCCGCCTTTTTCAGCCGTTCTCCGTCCTCCGCGGATAAATCCAGAATCCGCGTCACATCGGGCAGCGTTGCCGCCATCAGCAGGTTCCGCAAATGCTGCAAAAGCTCCGTCACAAATTGCTTCACGTCTCTCCCGTCCTGCATCATCTGCTCCACCAGAAGCATTGCCTCTTTCGCATCCCGTTTCGCAAGCGCGTCCGTCATTTCAAAGAAAATCGTCTGGTCAACCGCACCCATAATGTCCAGTACCTTTTCCAGCGTCACCTCCTCGCCGCTGAAAAACGCAAGGCACTGGTCTAAAATACTCAGCGAATCACGCATCGAGCCGTCCCCCAGATGTGCCACATAGCGCACCGCCTCAGGGGTCGCCTGCTGTCCCTCCTCCTTCAGATAGCCCATCAGCGTTTGGGCAATCGTCTCCGTGGTAATCCTGCGGAAATCAAACCGCTGTACGCGCGAAAGAATCGTTGCCGGCACCTTCTGTGGGTCTGTTGTCGCCAGAATGAAAATCACATGTGCAGGCGGCTCCTCCAGTGTTTTCAGAAGCGCATTGAACGCCGCCGCCGAAAGCATGTGTACCTCGTCAATGATATAGACCTTATATTTCCCCTGTGTCGGCGGATATTTCACTTCCTCGCGAATCTCGCGGATGTTGTCCACACCGTTGTTGGAGGCCGCGTCAATCTCAATCACGTTGACACTTCTCCCTGCCAGAATATCCTTACAAACGGCACACTCGTTGCAGGGCTCGCCGTCCGCCGTGGGGTTCGTGCAGTTGATGGCTCTGGCAAAAATCTTCGCCGTAGAGGTTTTCCCTGTGCCCCTTGTGCCGCAAAACAGATACGCATGGGACACACGCCCCGTTTTCATCTGATTTTTCAGCGTTCTGACGATATGCTCCTGCCCGATGACGCTCTCAAACGTCTGTGGGCGGAATTTTCGATATAAAGCCGTATAAGCCATAAGCACACTCCTCTTTTTTTCCGAATCAAATCGGACATTCTGTTGTTATGATACCACAGTTTTCGGAAAAATGATACTCTCCTTACGCCGCATGCACAGGCAGGGTGACAGCAAAGGTTGTCCCCTGTGCATCGCTTTTTGCAATGCGGATTGTGCCGCCGTGCAGCTCCACAATCTTCCGCACCAGCGTCAGTCCCAGCCCTACGCCGCCGTATGCCCGACTGCGCGATTTATCCACACGGAAGAACGGCTGAAAAATGGTTTCCCTGTCTGCTTCGGGAATCCCGCTTCCCGTATCCTGTACCAGAATCTCCACCGTATCCGCCCGTTCCTCTGCCGAAACGCGCACCGCTCCGCCCTCTTTGTTGTAGCGAATGGCATTTTCCACCAGATTAAACAGCAGACGATACAGCAGAATATCGCTTCCCTGCAAAAGCACCTCTCCCGTCGCTTCCTGTAAAAGCGAAATCTGCCGCTTCTCTGCCATAGGGGAAAGGTCTGCCAGCACCTCCTCAATTAACGCCGTCAGCTCTACCGCATCCGCCCGTTCAATCGTGTTCATTTCGCTCATTTCCAGAAGCGTTTTCACCAATTTTGAAAGCCGCTCCGTCTGCTCCTTCAGCATGGCAAGCAGCTCCGCTGTTTCTGCGTCCATGTCGGGGTGCGGCATTTCCTCGTATAATTCCAGCTGCGCCTGCATCATTGCCAAGGGCGTGCGGAATTCATGCGCCGCATTGCCGTTAAACTCCTGTAAGGAAGAAAACGCATCCGAAAGCCGCCGCACCATGGCCTCAAAGGAATGGCTGAGTGCCTGAAATTCGGGAATCTGCTGCTCCTCCGATTGATATTGCATTAGGTTTTCTGCTTGGATTTGCGTAATTCTGTCGGAAAAGCTTCTGAGCGGTCTAAGGGCATAGCCGCTCACAAAATAAGTAATACAGCCGCTCAGCAGCGTAATCAGAAGGGTAATCAGCCAGCTGCTGAGCGTAAAAATTTTCTTGGTATCGTTGATTTGTATTTCAAAATCAGGAGGAAGCTGCTCCACATCCGCGCCGGGAATGGAAATCATAAAATCCGCCGTCGGTGTCTGATGAAAAATCGCCTGCCCCAGCTTATCCATATAAAACATGCCTGCTCTGGAAAGTGCCAGATTCAGAAAAATACAGGTAGCGGCAATCAGCACCGCCGTCATCAGCGTCAGTCTCCATTGTAAAGAAAGTCGCTTCATTTCCGCTCTCCCCCTATCCGATATCCTTCCCCGACCTTGTTTGTGATCGGGTCATAGTTCAGCTCTGCCTTCAGCTTCTTTCGCAGCGCAGAAATATGCACCCGAATGGAATTGCTGAAGGCATCCACACTGCCGTCCCAGACATGCTCCATCAGCTCCTCCTGACTGATTGGTCTGCCCTGATGCAAAAGCAGATATTCCAGAATCCCCTTTTCCTTTCTGGTCAAACGAATCTGCTTCCCATTTACAAGGGCTTCTCTGGTGCGGGTATCAAAGGAAATGCCGCCGCAAACCAAGGCTGTGCTTTGCTGAATGAACTGCCTGCGTGTCAGGCTGCGCACCCTTGCCGCCAGCTCCTGCAAATGAAAGGGCTTTTCCAGATAATCGTTCGCCCCTGCATCCAAGCCCGCAACCTTATCCGCAACCTGACTGCGTGCGGATAAAATCAGCACCTTTGTTTCCGCATCCGTTTGGCGCAGCCGCTCCAAAACCTCCATGCCGTCCATCCCCGGCAAATGCAAATCCAGCACAATCAAGTCATACTGCTCTATCAAAAGCCGCTCCAACGCCTCTGCCCCGTCATAGCAGCAATCCACCTCATAGCCTGCATGGTGCAGGCTTTTGGCGATGGTATCGCAAAGCATCCGCTCATCCTCAACCACCAAAAGCTTCATGGCTCTGCCTCCTTTCCGATTTCCTTCACTTTTTTCCTTTTTTAGTATACCATAAAGAAATAAAATAAAAATTAAGATTTTTCTTAACAGAGATTTTATTTCGGATGTTGTATACTGGTTCCATCAAGAAAAATAAAAACGAAACAGTCCCCCTTGGAACGAAAGGAACGAAACCATGAAAAAAGAACTCGCAACGCCGGTTTCTCAGCTTGCCGCTCTTGCACTCGGCATCGGCATGATGGGCTACGGCGCATATCGCGGAGAGGCAGCTGTTGTGCTCTCTAAAGCAATCAAATTATGTCTGGAGTGTGTCGGCATTGGCTAAAAAACAAATAAAATCCTATCTTCTGGCAAGAATACGAGGAGGTATTCAGCTTTTGGCAACACTTTTGAGCAACCTCCATCTGCCAAATTTCCTGAAAGGCACCATTTTTCAGGGCAGCACCAAGCAGGTCTGCGTACCCGGTCTGAATTGCTATTCCTGCCCGGGGGCAGCGGGTGCTTGTCCCATCGGGGCCATGCAGGCAGTGGTCGGCTCCTCAAAGTTCAAGTTTTCCTATTATATCACGGGAATGTTGATTTTCATCGGCGTTCTGCTGGGAAGATTTGTCTGCGGCTTTCTCTGCCCGTTCGGTTGGTTTCAGGACCTGCTGCATAAAATCCCGACAAAGAAATTTTCAACCAAAAAACTCAGTGGTCTTCGCTATCTGAAATATCTCATTTTGGTTGTTATGGTTTTTCTTCTGCCTGCGCTTGTGGTAAACGTAGTCGGCATGGGAAACCCCTTCTTCTGCAAATATCTTTGTCCGCAGGGGGTGTTGGAGGGTGCCATTCCGCTCTCCCTCGCCAGCACGAGCATCCGCTCCGCCCTCGGCTCGCTGTTTGCATGGAAAAGCTGTGTGCTTGCGGCTGTAATCATCCTAAGCATACTGTTCTATCGCCCCTTCTGCAAATGGATTTGCCCCTTGGGTGCGTTTTACGCATGGTTTAACCGCATTTCCCTTTTGCAGCTTCAGGTGGATCAAAACAAATGTATCTCCTGCGGCAAATGCGGCAGGGTGTGCAAAATGGACGTTGCTGTTCCTCAGACACCGAATCATAACGAATGTATCCGCTGCGGTGCCTGCATCACAGCCTGTCCCACACAAGCCATTCACTATCAATACGGATGTAAAAAACAGAAAACGGAGGAAACAAAATGAAAAAAAGAATTTTACTTTTCGCAGTCTCTCTTATTTTCGTCCTCGGCTTTACTGCCTGCGGCAAGGCAAAGCAAAGCGCTGAGGAGCTGATTCAGCAGGAAAATGAAATCATCGCAGAGCATCAGGATTTATGGGATCTCGCTTTTAATGCGGTAGATAAGGACACTGTCGGCTCTCAAACAGGCGATTATGCCGATTTTCTGAAAATGGCACTGGAAAATATAAAGGATCAGCTGAGCAAAGAAGATTTCAAAGCCTTGAGCGAGGATGTCAAAAAAATCAAGGCTCTGGAAGAGCAGCTTGCCGCTTTGCCGCAGGAGGACAGCAACCCCACCGGCACCTCTCTGGACAGCGCAAAGAGCTTTCCCGCCTTTACCGGCAAGGACTTTGACGGCAATGCCGTAGATGAAAGCCTGTTTACCAACAATAGCGTAACTCTGGTAAATTTCTGGTTCAACGGCTGCAGTCCTTGCGTTGGGGAGCTGCCTGCTCTGCAAAAGCTGCATGATTCCCTTCAGGAAAAGAGCGGTGCCGTTGTCGGCATCAACGTGGAAACTCTGGATGAAAACGAGGATACCATTGCTGCCGCAAAGGAAATTATGAAAAAGCAGGGTGCATCCTATCAGAACATCTATTTCGATTCCGATAGCGAGGCAGGTAAGCTGGCACTTTCTGTAATGACCTTCCCCACCTCTGTTCTCATTGACAGCGAAGGCAATATTGTAGGTGATGTCATCGTGGGCGGTCTGGATAACGAAAAGACCATGGCAAGTGTGCAGAAGCAAATTGATGAAATTTTAGCAAAATAAGAAAAAAGCGCAAAAGAAAAAGCAGGTGTTGTCGGCGAAAGCCACAGCCCTGCTTTTTTTGCTGTTTTGATTATTTCAAAAATAAATAAGGTCCGCACACCCGCTGTTGCCACAGCGCCCCACGCGTTACCTTCTTCCACGGCTCCATTCAGGCACCCTTACTACACACACAAGTAGACTGCTTAGTGCTGCTGCCTTCCGACCCTGACACGATTCACAGGCTCATGTTGCGTAAGACCCAAACTTCAACACCGCTTTCAAAGGGCAGACCATCAAGCCCTGCGTCGAAAGCGAGCATCACCCTCACTATAGCGGATTGTGAGTACAGGGCACCGCTACCACCCCGGCTAGTGCGGAAATATCATCACTCCCAAGCCGAAGCCACAGGAGAATTTCACTGATATAACTATGTTATTATACACGCTCATTGGTTTTCTGTCAATGGCGCTGCATTGGCATTTTTACGAAAACGCTTAAAAAACCGCTTCATAATCTCGCTGCATTGGGGCTGCAAAACGCCCTCCTCCACCGCTACCTGATGGTTGAGCCTTGGTTCATTCAGCACATCCAGCACAGAGCCGGCGCAGCCTGCCTTGCTGTTTCTTGTCCCGAAAACCACCCTTGGGATGCGCGCCTGCACGATTGCTCCCGCGCACATGGGGCAAGGCTCTACGGTAACATAAAGCACACAGTCCTCCAGCCGCAATCCCCCACGATTTTCGCCGCCGCATCAATCACATCAATCTCCGCGTGGCGCAGAGGATTTTTGTCGGTATTGCGCAGGTTATGCCCTCTTGCGATAATCTCGCCGTTTCGCACCATCACCGCGCCAATCGGCACCTCGCCTGCCGCAAGCGCCTTCTCCGCCTCCGCCAGTGCTTCTGTCATATATTTCTCGGATTCCGTCATTTTTATTCCTCCGCAGCCAGATAGAGCTGTCCCCTTCTGTCCTCATTATCCGCAACGAACCAGTAGTCCTCCCTGCCGTTTCCGTCAAAATCGCAGGGATAGATGCACTGTCCGTACTGAATATCCTCATTCGCGGTTTTCAGTCCTTTTTCCGTCAGGATATATCGAATCGTGGTAGCCGTGGTGTCGCAGGCATAAATTTCCTGCACGCCGTCCCCGTTCATATCGCCGCTCATAAGCGGGCCATAGAAGTTTTCCACGCCCACATGCGTACTCCAAAGCTTACGGAAGCTGTCATTCACCGCATGATAAACATACAAATCCATCCCGTCCGTCAGAATATATTCCTTTACACCGTCCCCATCCAAATCCGTGATGTGGCACTGCGTCACCTGATGGCGCAGCTTTCTTGTGCCGGTATTCTGCCAGCTGCCGTCCTTTTCCTCATAAATCTCCATATTTTTATCAATAAAAAGATACAGCCTGCCGTCCTCCGCGCCCAGTGCAGTGCAAAGCTCCCCCTCCAGAGGGATTTCCCCTGCCACGTTCAGTCTGGAATCGTAAAGCATCACCCGTTCCGCGCGCGTATAGGTCTTTTCGCTTTCGCCCTCGCCGCTTTCCTCAATACTGGAAACCAGAACCGCCAGTCTTGCGTCATCCTCCTTTAAAAACGCCGCCGAGGTCGCCTCTAAGCCGCGCCCATAGGAAAAGCTGCGGTAACGGCTCAGCCCGTTGGCATAGCGGTAGACCTCTGCCTTGCCGCCACGAATGGAAACCGCCAGCCGCCGTCCCTTCGCATCCTGCCCGACAGAGTAAATCCCCTCTGCGGAAAATTCCCCTCTGCCCATGCGGAAGGAGGTCGGCATCCCTGTCCAGCTTTCATACGCCCGAAAGCCGCCGTCCGCCAGAAACGGGTTGCGCTCCTTCAGGCTGTAATAGCCGTTATCATAGCCACCGCTGTAGGCCACCCCTGCCAGAGAGCCGCCTACAAACCAGCATTGCAGTGTCCCTGCCGCATCGCCGTTATAGTGCAGCAGCGCCGCCTGCGCCAGTACGGCATCCTGTCCTGCCTTTCCCTTCAGGTTATATTCGCAGGCGGAGGAGGCATCAAACAGCCGTTCATTTTCCTCCGTCGCCTCCGGCACAACTGCCGCCCCAAAGCTCAGGCTGCTGTGGTCATATTCCCAATAAAAATCCTCTGTCACCTTGTCGATGGATTCCTCATACGCCTCCTGCTCGGCAGCACTGAGACTAAAGGTATCCTCCTTTGCGCCGCAACCGCTGAGCAGAAGCAGACTTGCCAGAATCGTCATCCATTTCTTCATAGTATTCCCTCTCTCAAAAAAGAACCGTCCGAAACGCCGCTTTCAGCCGCTCTTTTCGGTTTCCTTCGTTTTCCAGAATGATAAAAACAAGTGCTTCCTTTGTAAGTATATGCTACGATTATACCCTATCCAACCTCAAAAAACAAGCCGCACCAGTGCCACAGCCGCAAAGATGCCGACAAGGTTTGCCAGAAGGGCGCAGGGCAGCGTATATCTCGTTTTCCGAATCCCGACAGAAAGAAAATACAGGCTCATCGTATAAAACACCGTTTCCGTACAGCTCATCATGACAGAGGCCGTTCTGCCCAGAAAGGAATCCGGGCCATACTTCGCAAAAAGGTCGGTCAAAAGTCCGGTTGCCGCGGAGGAGGAAACCAGCCGCACCAGACTTAACGGTGCCAGCTCTGCCGGAAAGCCGACTGCCTCTGCCGCCGGGCGAATCAGCCGCACCAGAATGTCCAGAAGCCCCCCTGCGCGCATCACCTCCACCGCCATCATCAGACCGATTAGGGTCGGCAAAATATCCAGAACCGTCTGCAGGCCCTCCTTCGCCCCCTCCAGAAACACCTCATAAATATCCATTCGCTGCAAGCACCCGAATACCACAATGCACAGCACCGTAACAGGAATCAGCAGATCGGATATCGTCAGCAGTATCCCCACGCTATCCCCTCCCCTCCAATGCCTTCGCCGCAAGCGTACCAACCAGTGTCGTAAGCATCGTTGCTGCAATCCCCACCCCGATAATCTCCGCCGGATTCTGCGAGCCGTATTCCATGCGGTACGCCAGAATATTCATCGTAACCAGCTGCAGGGAGGTCATGTTCACCGTCAGAAACATACACATTGCCGCCGATGCCCGTCCCCTTTCCTCTCGGTTCAGCCTCTGCAGCTCCTTCATCGCCATCAGTCCGGCAGGCGTTGCCGCCCATCCAAGCCCCAGAAAATTCGCCACAAAATTCGTAGCGATATATTTTCTTGCAGGATGCAGCCGCGGCACGGAGGGAAAGAGAAAATCCATCAGCGGTGTCAGCCTTGCGGCAAGCCGGTCAATCATACCGCCCCGCTCCGCAATCTTCAGCACCCCCGACCAAACCGAAATTACCCCTGCCATGGCAAGCGCCAGCTCCACCGCAGAGCGTCCGCCGCTTAAAATCGCCCCCGTCACCATATCCATTCTGCCCAGAAACGCGCCCGTCAGAATTCCGCCAATCAAAAAAAAGCCCCAAATGCCGTTTAACATTTCCGCCTCCCCCCTCTCGTTAGTTTATGTTTGCTTCCTTTCTCTCATGAACCTTTTTTCCCCTCAGAAAAATTGCAGTAAAAAACTCCGAATCTTCTTCAAAAAATGTGATTTTTGTTGAAAATTGTTCTTTTTTATGTTAAGATTTAATAAATATTCTGGCAAAAAACAAACAGTAATAAATTTTAGGGGGAAGCGAACAATATGAAATCAACAGGTATCGTAAGAAAAGTGGATGAATTGGGAAGAGTTGTTCTGCCCATCGAGCTTCGCCGCAACATGGGAATCGAAATCAAGGATTCTCTGGAAATCTTTGTTGATGAAAACACCATTATCCTGCAAAAATACGACCCTGCCGATATCTTCACAGGCAGTATGGATGATTTAATTGATTATAAGGGCAAAAAGGTTTCCAAGGCTTCTATTTTGGAAATGGCAAGAATTGCCGGTCTGGATGTGAAATAAGCACTCGCACACAAAGCCCGTTCCTTATGATGACAGGAATTCGGGCTTTTTTTATTGCTTTTTTCTCTCTTCCTCCCCTTTTTTATTGACAAGCCCCCCTCCACCCCCTACAATAGTCATATCTCAGATATTTCGTATGCAAACTAAATTGAGGAAAGGCGTGAACCAAAAATGAATCTCACATTTGAAGGAAGTAAAAATTATGTAGCCAGCGAAGTGCTGATGCGTTCTGTAAATATTGCCATCGCCCTGCAAAAGCCCCTGCTCATCAAGGGCGAGCCCGGTACCGGCAAAACCATGCTTGCCGAAGCAATTTCGCAGGCTCTTGGCAAAAAGCTTATCATCTGGAATATCAAATCCACCACAAAGGCGCAGGATGGTCTCTATGTGTATGACGTTGTGCAGCGTCTGTATGATTCCCAGTTCGGCAATGAGGGCGTGGATGATATCGGCAAATATGTCAAGCTTGGCAAGCTTGGCGAAGCGTTCCACAGCGACGAGCAGGTCATTTTGCTGATTGACGAAATCGATAAAGCCGATTTGGAATTTCCCAACGACCTTCTGTGGGAATTGGATAAAATGGAATTTTATATCCCCGAAACAAAGGAAACCGTTAAGGCAAAGCAGCGCCCCATCGTGATTATCACCTCCAATGCGGAAAAGGAGCTGCCCGATGCCTTCCTGCGCCGCTGCATCTTCCATTATATTGAATTCCCCGATGCAGAGCAGATGGAGGAAATCATCAGGGTGCACTTCGACCATGTGGAGGAAAACGTGCTGAAGCAGGTGCTTGCCACCTTCTATTGGATTCGCGGTCTGTATAATATCCAGAAAAAGCCCAGTACCTCTGAGGTCATCGACTGGATTCGCGCACTGGAGCTTGGCGGCGTGCCTGCATCCAAAATCAAGGAAGCCGTCCCCTTCGCAGGCGTTCTCTTGAAAAAGAACGAGGATATCGATACCATGCGTAAATTTTTGAAGTAAGTAGGTGAGTGACTGATGTTTACTTCATTTTTCTATCTCCTTCGTGCCAGAGGGCTGAAGGTTTCCCTCAACGAGTGGATGTCCCTCATCGAGGCGCTCGATAAGGGTCTGCATCATTCCTCCTTTACAGGGTTTTATTATCTCTGCCGTGCCATTCTGGTCAAAAGCGAGGCGGATTTTGATAAATTCGACGGTGCCTTTCTGGAATATTTCAAGGATATGGAGCGTGCCACCGATGAACTGCCGAAGGAGCTTCTGGATTGGCTGAATAAACCAAGAGAGGAGCTGGACGGCAGCTTCAGCGAGGAGGATCTCTTACGCAATCTCGGTCTTTCCGAGCAGCAGATTCAGCAGATGTTTCTGGAGCGTTTGCAGGAGCAGCACGAGCAGCATAACGGCGGCTCAAAATGGATTGGCACCCGAGGGGCTTCCCCCTTCGGCAATAACGGGCAGATTGATAAGGGCATTCGTGTCGGCGGCAAAAGCCAGAAGCGCAGTGCCTTTCAGGTGGCAGGCGAGCGAAAATTCCGTGATTTCCGTGAGGATAATATCTTGGATACCCGTCAGTTCCAGATGGCCTTCCGCCGTCTGCGGCAATTTTCCGCCCGTGCGGATGAGGCAAGAACCGAATTTGATGTGGACGGCACCATTCGCGAAACCTGCGATAACGCCGGCAATCTGAAGGTGGTCTATGATAAGCCCAGAAGAAATACCGTCAAGGTGCTCCTTCTCATGGACAGCGGCGGCTCTATGGATTATTACAGCCGCATGTGCTCTGCGCTGTTTCAGGCGGTGCGTAATTCCAATCATTTCAAGGATTTGCAGGTGTTCTATTTCCATAACTGCATCTATTCCAAAATCTTCAAGGACCCTCGCATGCACCCGAATTCTGCCATCCCGACCGAATGGATTCTGCAAAATATCAGCAGTGAATATAAGGTCATCATCGTTGGGGATGCCCAGATGGACCCCTATGAGCTGATGGAGGGCAGCTGGTATAGCTATGGCTCGCGCGACCGCACCCCCGGTATTGAGTGGCTCAAGCGCTTCAAGGAAAAATACCCCCATATCGTCTGGCTCAATCCCTCCGAGCGTCCCTATTGGGGCGGCTGGTGGGCAAAAACCTACGATATTTTGGCAAATGAATTTGATATGTATCGCCTGACCTTGGACGACCTAAACAACGCATTAAAGAAACTCATGGTGAACCGATAAACTGATTTTTACCCCTGTTTGATATCCAACAGGGGTTATTTTTTGCGTTCCGCTAAATTGATAATCTTCTTCTTTTTCTTTTGGGCATACTGCAATGTTGCGTAAGCTCCGCCTTCCTTCCGCTCTACCATCGCAATCACATAATCCGCCTGCTCTACCATCCAACGATTTCGCAGTACAATCGCATGCTTATAATGCACTCCCTCTAATATGGATGGTATCAGCACCAAATCAAACATGCTTTCATAATACGCCGAATTCACATTGATTCTTTTTTGCAGATACGGCAATACAAGAATCAAAGATATCTCCTTTTCCCTGTATTGTCTTTTCAGCAATCGCACTGCCGCCGCGCACAAATTGTCAAATTTCCCCATTCCGCCTACAAAACATTCTATCGGCGATTCCGTATATTGTATGATTTCTTCCAATACCTCTGTAATATCCTCCGCCTGCACCCCACAAACATCTCTATGTCCTGCGAATGTACATCGAATCATGATATCCCCCACCTTTTTTCCTCTGCATAAAATTTTCGCAAGTTATAAACTATATAAATAGTATATCTATACAGTTTATTATAACGAACCTTAACAAAAGATACAATGTAAAAAAATATGCAGAGGAGGGTTGCTTGATGGAGCTTGATTACAAAGCAATCGGAAAAAGAATCAAAATCGCACGCATCCAAGCCGAGCTTTCTCAGGAAGCATTAGCCGAAAAGGCAGACCTTTCCCCTACTCACATGAGCAATATCGAAAATGCCAATACAAAGCTGAGCCTGCCGATGCTGATTTCCATTGCAAATGCGCTTTCCGTATCTGCGGATACTCTGCTTTGCGATTCTGTTATCCATTCCAAGGAAATTTTCGCACAGGAAATCCAAAGCGCCGTGGCGGACTGCGATGAATATGAAATTCGCATCCTAACGGAAATTCTGAAAGCATCCAAGCGCGCACTGCGGCAGAATAAAAAATTGAATCAGCACTAAAAAAGAACCCAAAAGGGTTCTTTTTTGTTTGGAAAGCCTGCTTTCGCCTTATCTTGCCATTCTCTTTCTGTAGGAGAACGAGGACGGGTGATTCCGCCCAATCAGCACATAAATCACAATCGACAGCAGATTAAACACAGACATCCCCGTAAACATCGTCTCATACCCAAACGAGGAAATCAGCCCCCCTGCAATCGCGCCGCCAATGCCGATGCCGATATCATACGCGCAGAGGAAGGTGGAGTTTGCACTGCCGCGCTTTTCGGGTGGTGCAATCGCCACCGCCATGGACTGCAATGCAGGCTCCAGTCCGCCGAAGCCAAAGCCGGAAAGCACTGCCGCCAACAGATACGTCACCGTATTCGGAAACAGCCCCAAAAGCAAAAACGCCGCAAACATCGCAATATTACAGCTATAGGCAAAAATCCCCTCGCCATGGCGGTCTGTCACCTTCCCTGCCGTCATACGCATAATCAGCACCGTCACTGCCATAATCACAAAGAATAAGCCGCCGCTCGGCAAGCCCTTTTCCGCCGCAAATTTTGCCGCAAAATTTTCCAGTGCGCCATAGGTAAACATAAAAACCACCGCTGTCAGCGAAGCAGGAACTGCATTTTTATCAAATAGCCCTTTCACGCTCAGCGGCTTTTTCTCCACCGCAATATTCGGTGCTTTCAGCAGGAAAAACAGCACCAGTGCAAGCGCAATCGAAAGGCTCCCGAACAGAAACAGCACGGAAAATCCGCATTTTTCCATCAATGCCAAGCCAATCGCCGGCGCAACCGCCGTTGCCAATGCCGTTGCCAAGCCGAAAATCCCCATGCCCTCCGCAAAACGGGAGCGCGGCACGCTGTCTGTCGCAATGGTCGCGGTCGAGGTATTGGAAAACGCCAACGCCGCCCCATGCACCATACGGCACACAAATGCCAGCACCAGTGTATGCAGAAACAGATACCCCAGCGGCATCAGAAGCATCCCAAAAAGCCCCACTGCCAGAATCATTTTCCGCTTCCCGTTATCTAGCATCCACCCAATAAACGGACGGCAAACCACCGAAACCACGCAGAACAGCGCAACCGCCATCCCTGCCACCGCCTCCGAGCCGCCAAGTGCCTCAATATAAAACGGAAACGTCGCCAGTATCGCCAGATGGTTCAGAAATACCAGAAAATTGATGATAATAATAAATACAAAATCCTTCCGAAAAAGCTTTTCCTCCTGCAAAAAAATACCTCCTTTTACCTTTTTCCGTT
>ERZ791808.1506-NODE-1506-length-17387-cov-5.277233_pt1 | contig 17387 bp, 22 predicted proteins | sample MGYA00510305_ERZ791808 | MGnify/ENA primary metagenome ERZ791808 (study PRJEB30046, sample SAMN00792024) | human gut metagenome | study: EMG produced TPA metagenomics assembly of the A metagenome-wide association study of gut microbiota in type 2... | reverse complement strand
CGAGAACGGCCCCATCGTCCAGCGCAGCGCCGTGGGCGAGTCCGGTTATGACTGGCTGCGCGGCCCGTGGCCGTGGCAGTACGCTGCAAACGACGGGGAGGGCTGACGATGTTTGTCTATGAAAAGAAGCTGCAGTATCCGGTGCGGATCAAAAACACGAACCCGAAGCTCGCGAGCATCATCATCTCGCAGTACGGCGGCCCGAACGGCGAGCTCGGCGCGGCCCTCCGGTATCTTTCCCAGCGCTATTCCATGCCGTTTGACGAGCAGCGCGGCCTGCTGACGGATATCGGTAGAGAAGCCTCTGAAATGTTCCATTCAGAGGCTACGGCTTTTTTTGATGCTTTTGCAACCGTGTAGCTCCACTTCATAGGAAGTAAATTCAGATATACATCTATGTTGTCCTTATCTTGAATTACCATCTTGTCTAAAATGTGCTTATAGAACTCATCTTCGTACTCCACGCCGCTGACAATCTCTTTGATTGCGTCCTCAATCTCTTTTAAGAGCTGCTGTTGCTGTTCTATCATTTCCCGTTGTTTATCAACGCTTTCGATGATAGATTGAAGCTCCTCAATTTCTGCATCGCAGCTTGCACGGGTGGCGGTAAATTCGTCCTTGTTAATCAGATTGGACATATACAGGTCAATCAAATTAGCCCGTTTGCCCTCAATCTTTTTAATCTGCTCTTGCAGCTTTAGGACATCTGTACCCGTCGTATCCATAGCAATGATGGACTGAATAACAGCAGTTAGGTTGTTTATGATTTTATCCCTGTTGTATTTAAGACTCTTGGTTACGAGATACATAATGTGGGTCGCATCCTCGTTGCGGATAGAGAAGCCCGTACAGCCGACTTGATTTCCTGCCTTGTCGATATGGGGGCTTCCGTGCTTTGCGGCTTCGTTGCAGCGCCACGCCTTATATCGGCTGCCGTCCTTTCTGGTTTTATATCTTGCCACATAGCTTGAGCCGCAGCAGCCGCATTTGATTTTGCCAGAGAACGGATAGCGGTTAGAGTGCTTCGCCTTGCCCTCCTGCGAAAGTGATTTTGCATCTAAAATTCGGTTTGCTTCATCGAACAGTTCACGGGAGATAATCGGCTCGTGATGGTCTTTAATGATAACAAATTCCTCTTGCCCACGGTTGTACTTCTTTTCGTGAGATAGGAAGTCGGGCGTATAGGTCTTTTTCTGCACCAAGTCGCCGCAGTATTTCTCATTGCGTATCACTCGCAGAATAACCGTGTTGCTCCATTCCTTGACCCGCATAGGGCTGATACCTTCCTCACGAAGCTCACGGGCGATGACGTGCGTTCCTTTGCCCTCATTGACAAACTTATGGAAGATAAGGCGTACAACCTTTGCGCCTTCCTCGTTGATAGTCATTTTGCCGCCATCGACATCGTAGCCCAACATACTTCTGCCGAACACAACGCCTTGTTCCATCTGGCGTTTTTGTCCCCACTTCACACGCTCGGAAGTCTTGCGGCTTTCTTCCTGTGCAATAGAGGACATAATCGCCAGACGAAGCTCTGCATCGCCGTCTAAGGTGTTGATATTGTCATTCATAAATATAACACCGACGCCGTGCTTTTTCAATTCACGGGTGTAATATATACTATCAAGGGTGTTTCTCGCAAAACGGGAAATCTCCTTGGTGATAATCAAATCAAAGTCGCCATTCTTGGCACACGCTATCATACGGTTAAACTCTTTACGCTTCTTTGTATTCGTGCCAGAAATGCCCTCATCGGCAAAAATCTCATAAAGCTCCCAATCGGGATTGCGCTCAATATACTGTCTGAAATACCGCTGTTGGCTTTCAAACGAATTGGCTTGGTCTTCATTGTCCGTTGAAACTCGGCAGTATGCAGCTACCTTTCTTTTCGTTTCAACCATCTTCAGCTCTTGGTTTAGGCGTTCATATCTATTTATCATAGCGAAGCTCCTTTCTCAGTAAACTTTGTTACTGTATTTAATTATAGAAAAAAGAGAGTGCGGTGTCGAATGTGCAAATTTGTTTTTTTACTCGGCTATGTAAAAACGCCAAGCGTTATGCTCGGCGTCTGCTTTTTTGCTCCCTGCTATATTGCTTTTCAAGCTCGACCAAACAGCGTTCCCGCTGAGAATGTGTCAGCAACTTTCTTTTCTCCAAAGAAAGGAGTATCGACTTTTGGATATTCATAAGGAACGCTGCGTGTTCTTGCTCGTTTAATTCTGGAACAGGGTCACCAACATAAACAAATTCTCTATGCAACAGAGCAGGCACCTCCCTCGTTTCTAATGTATATGAGCTACCGCTTGTACCGTATAACGAGAGGGCTAATCCTTTTTTGCAAGTCCAATGCTGATAGCAAGTGCTGCGTCGGCGGCATCAATAAAACGCCTGTCAAGAGTTCCTAAGTACTCTCGCAGGCGTTGCTTGTCTATGGTGCGGATTTGTTCAAACAATATAATTGAGTTCTTATCCAGACCGTCGAAGTCTTTAATTAAGGTGTGCGTAGGTAATTTTGCTTTTGTGTGTACCCGACTTGTGATAGGGGCGATAATGACCGTAGGGCTATGCTTGTTGCCTATATCGTTGGAAATGATAAGTACAGGTCTTGTGCCGCCCTGTTCAGAGCCGATAACGGGATTTAGCTCCGCATAATAAATGTCGCCACGCTTGATAGTCAATTCCATTGTGTTTGACCTCCCAATATGATTTAGACAGAGGTTTTCTGCCTATGTAGGCAGCCAAACACAAGGAAGTATTTAAGGTCGGGAGAGCATAAACAATCTCTCTGTTCTTTTGACCGCCTTGCGTCTGGCTGCTATGAGAAAGCATTTCAATTTGTCCTCGACACCCCGAAATGCTATTGGGAAGTCGCCAAACGGTCAGCAGCGAACTGACGCCACGGGAGTTTCACCCCAACTGTCGTTCTGACAGAGCCGCCCTCATTGCCTGCGACGGTTTTATCACGCTCGGACTGTGACTGGACGGGAGTATCATTGTCCTCTTTGTGGGTTATGGCGAAATCGGGAGCTGCCCGATATTTTGAGTAGGTAGTTATCGCTCTCTGCCTTATGGCAGGTTATGGCGTACCTCTCGACACGCTTATGCTCATCACAATCACAAAGAGAAGGTATTTGGCGAATGGGTATTCGGTTTTCAAAGGGCAATCCCGTTTTCGCCACACAAAGGAAAACAGGGCAAGAGGTTTTGTCCTCTCACCCTGTAGCCCGTGGGAAAGTGCTTTTTTGGACACTATCCCAAAAGTTTTTTGATTTTTTGTTTTAGCCTGCCTAACCGCTTATAGACGGTATCTTCTTTCATACCGAGAATGGCAGCGATTTCGGCAATGGAATAACCCTGTATTTGCAATAAAATCGCCTGCAAGGTAAGCCTGTCCACCTTAATCAGCACTTGATAGAGCTGCTGATTTTCGATGTTGTCCAGAAAATCCTCGACTGTTTTTATTTCGGGCTGTGTCATATCCGCTGCGACTTCTTCAAGGTATGTACCTGTTTCTTGCATACGCTGATAGTAACGCCTGTCGGAATTGAAAATCGCCCAATCGTGAACACGGAGCTTTTCTATGTCTTTCTCGCTGACACCCAAACTCCGCAACTGTTTTTCTTCGGCTTCTTTCCATAGCCGCCATTTCTTTTCTTCTCTGGCTTTGTTGTACGCCATACTGTTTCCTCCAATCTGAATTTTTTGAAAACTCAGATTGGCAGGCGGACTGCGGCAGCCAACGCCAGATACGGGCTTGTCCTGTATCAAAGAGAAGCAAGACAAACAAAAAGCCGCAAAGGTATAAAGACCTCTGCGGCAATAAGCATAACTATACCTATGGCATAGAAATGAAATCTCTATTTGAAAACCATAAGAGTGCCACGAGCAGGCGAGGATTTTTTTAACAGACTATCCTCGTTCCTGCGTGACACTCTATATGTATCCGCTGCTTCTGATGAGCAGCGTTGCGGTCATATTAGACCAACACATAAAAAATCCCTCCAAACCTTAAACGGGCTTGGAGGGCTGCACTAATTTTGTTTGGGCGTGACAGAGCAGCCCACCAAAGCACCGTTTTTTTTATTTGGTGGGCTGTGCTGCCAAATATATATTGATAACAAAAGAGCCGACGAGCTGTGAGGTATCTCACAAGTTCATCGGCTCTGCGTCTTAGCGTCTGGCACTTCTGCTTTTGTGATATTCAGTTGCTTTGCATTTATCAAGGTCTGCTTATGGCACTTGGGACAGAACAGGGGAAGTTCTTTAGCTCTGTATCCTCCCGTATCTGTACCCTTGTTTTGTTGCCGCAAACGGGGCATAGTATAAACTTTTCTTTTTGCATTAGGCATATTTCCTCCGACTCACAAACGCAAGATTGCCTTAGCTATTGTTGCCAAGGAAAGCCGCAAGTCCCTTTTGCACTTCTGCTGGGTCTTTGACACTATATGTGAAAGAAAGTGTTGCGTTTGTTTCAATCCAAATCTTAGAATAATCAGAAGTGAAGCTGATTACGGAGTCCATAGAATTGTCTGCTCGATAAAATGTAATCTTGTTATTTCCCTCGCTGTCATTCCAAGAGCCTCTCTTGACTTCTTTCGTGTTGACCTCAATGCCTTCTATGAAATTCAGCAGTTGATTGAAGCCTTCACTGTCTGTAATAGTCGTATTTCCATCGGCAGTCTTTATTGCGGCATAAGTTGCGGACTGCGTAGCTATTGCGGGAATGCCTGTAATAGCATCCTTTGCCGTCGCATACTGCGGACGGTTAGGAATAAGGCATATTGCAATTACCACAATTAAAATTACCGCCCCTAAACCTGCAAATCCAATTATTTTTTTCGTGTTTGATTTCATAACATTCTTTATCCTTTCTTTGGGATTTCCCTCGGCAAACGCCATCGGTACGCCAAGTGTGCTTTTTTCAATAGAAAGCTCTAAAAGCGACCGGCTGTATTCTTTGCGAATATCCTCCTTTGAATTTCTGATTACACTTTCATCGCAGGACATTTCCATATCGGTAACAAACAGCTTGAACGCAAGCCACACAAGAGGGTTAAACCAATGCAGGATAAGAACAACATATCCTAATATCTTCGCAAGGTTATCACGCCGAGCGAGATGCGTCTGTTCGTGGGCAATTACATATTCCTGTGCGTCAGCCAAATTGCTCGGCAAGTATATTTTTGGATTTCGCAATCCAAGCGCAAAGGGCGTGCCGACTACTTGCGAAATATAAATATTATCCCGAAGAAGGACGGCACTCTGTAATTTCTTTTTGAGTTTGGAATATGAGCGTATGCTATACAGGCAAAACGCACAAACGCCGATGAACCATATAATCTTCCCCCAAAAGGTAAATATCTGATATACATTTGCGGTAGAATCGAAAACCTCAGTTGCTACAACAGGGTTGATTACGCTGTCTATTGCTTTTATACCCGTTTCCACATAAGGGGTTTCAATATAAAGCATATCCGTAGAAAGCGGCGTGGTGTTGAACGGCAATATGCTCAAAACGCTTTCAAAGGAAACGGGTACAAGCAGACGGAAAAAGGCAACAAACCATAATGCGTAGGAGAAAACCTTTGGAGCTTTTTTCAGCAGCAACCGTGCCAACATAATAATTAAGATAGCAAAGCTGCCCGTAATACTCATATTTACAATATCGAGAAATACTTTGTCGCTCATAGTCATTCCTCTGCATTTTGGTCGATGATTTTCTGTATCTCAGCGATTTCCTGCTTTGAGAGCTTTTTGCGGCGGGTAAACGCCACTAAGAATTGCGGCAAAGAACCGTTGAATGTTTCTTCCACGAAGCCCTCACTTTGCTTCGTAAACCACTCCTGTTTTGAAAGGACAGAAACGACATTGCCCGAATTGTTTTGAAAAATGCCCTTATCACAAAGACGCTTCAGCATCGTATATGTAGTGGATTTCTTCCAAGAGAATTTCTGCTCACAAAGCTGTACCAATCCTCCAGAGGAAATCGGCTCATTTTCCCAGATTAAGTTGGCAAACTCCAGCTCCATATCTCCAAGTCTGTAATTTTTCATTATAATCCTCCTTGCAGGTCTACAACCATTAGACCTCTGCTTATAGTCTAACACTTGTAGACCCGTTTTGTCAAGAGGAAAACAAAAAGTTCACAAACTCTTTGCTGCCAATACTCAGACAGCATTCAACTACTTTGGATTTATCAAGGTTAGTTTTTCGTTTCGGTTTCCTTGTCTGGCGTTGCCCGATATGCGTGGTTCTCCACATATACCATCATACGGTTATACAGTACCACATAGAAAAGTATAGCAAGCATACTGCATATTGCACCCAAAAGCGCATAAGAGTCGCTGCCTCGTAATTTCAGCGCAGTCCATATTATAATACCTATCCACGCTACAACGCACAGGACGATAGTTGAAATATGTTCGTGCAGCCATTTCTTCTTAAAAAATACTATCTTTTCTTTCAGCGTAAAGGTGCTGTTGTTCAGCGCCGTAACAAGGTTATCGTCGGCGGCTTTCTTAAAGTCCTCCGCCCAAAGCCGTTCGCCGCTTATAAGTTCGTTAATACTTACGCCGAATTCCTTTGAAAGCAGCGACAGCATTTCAACATCGGGCATATAATTGCCGTTCTCCCAACGGGAAATGGTTTTGTTGGTCACACCAAGCTTTTCTCCGAGCTGCTCCTGCGTCATACCTTTCTCTTTTCGCAGGGCGGCAATAAATTTTCCAATCTTTATTTGATCCATTTTTGTGTACCTCCGAAGAAAAGTATAGCACGGCTTTCGCAAAAACTCTTCCCCACAAACAGCGAATGTGTTGCCCACAAGCAGCGAAACACATTTTTGTGTTTTCCGACCGAAACAAGTTAATTCTATTTGCACATTGCCACTATTGTCATTATGACAGTCACGCCGTTTCCAAAAACATTTACGATAAAATGCGCCGTCATTGGCACATACACATTTTTTGTTCTAATATAAGAAATCGTTAATGGCAACGCCCATATCGCCGTTAAAAAAATGCCCCATGGCTTCAGTGAATGCTCCGCAGCATAAAGCAACATCCCAAATACAGCGCTCAAAACAAGTGCGGGTTTGCTGCGAAAGGATATGATGCTCTTACGGTAAAAAGATTCTTCTGTGATTGCAGGAAGAAACATCGTAGAAATTGCAAAAGCAATCAAACGCGCTGGTGTATCCCTTTTCAGCATAATCATTCCGGTGTCTAAATTGGGGAAAAAGCTCTCTAAGGCAGTAGTCAATCCGAAAACAATCAGAAAAAACACCGTTGTTACAATTACTTGTTTCCAAAATGTTTTCCCGCCTTTTAGGTTTTTCACCCATTTCCGAAAGGAAAACTCACGCTTCACATAAAAGTCTGCAAAAAGCAGCAGATAAAAAAGTAGGTTTGAATAAATATAGTATTCCTGTGGCACAAAGAAACAGGATACGACAAATATAATCTCTATGAAAATCGGTAGAGCGTTTTTTCTCAAATATATACTCATTTTCTTACTCCAACATAATACTCTTGACCGAAAGCCTTTTTATGCTGCGAGAATACAGATACATAACCAGTTCATAGGTAAACACGAATATTATCAAAGTGATAGTGAGCGCCCTAAAATCGAAACTATATTCTGGTACATTTTCAATGTCCGAAAACACTACCGATACCATCAGCCGCAGTAGCCCGTATTGATATACCGTGCCTATTGCAAAACCAAGATAGGAAATCGGACGGTAAGCTCCCAATATGTATCGGCTGCAAGTAGTATCGTCATAGCCGAACACCCTCATCATAGCAATCGTCTTTGTATTACCCTTGACAACGCTTGAAAGCGAAAGAAACAGCGTCACAAATGCTAAAATCAGCCCTATGGATAAAACCATAACTGCAAAGGTTTCGCTTGCAAGCTCGTCCATCGAAAAGGACATCTGCACCATTGCTGAAAAGCAGAACGCCGAAAACGCCACGAAGAAAACCAGTGACTTTTTGCTTCTGAGCGTTACACCACGCAAATCCTTCAAGAAAGGCGTGTCCTCTTTTCCGTCCCCTCCGATTTTAGACTTGTAATGTTGTCTTTCACGAAGCAAATCCAACACAGGACTTTTCAGTTTCAGATAAGCAAACAACACAGATATTACGGCAAAGGCAATCGTCGGCGCACCAACCAAGGCGAATGTCAACAACGGATGAAATTGCACTTTGAGTTCTGGAATTAGAGTTTGTAAGCTCGGAGCTTGTTTTTGATAAAATGTCGGAAGGTAAAAATACCCGACAACAAATCCAATGGTACTGCCAACAAATACAGAAAGCCCGAATACCCAAAAATGCCTTGCAATTTTAATATTGGAGTAGCCGAGTGCCTTGAGAATGCCAAGCTCCTTTCCGTGTGTACCGATATAGTTTTTAACATAGAACAACAGCATTACGACGGAAGTAGCAATCAGACAGCCGCCCGAAACGGCGGCAATCACTTTGCCCATAAGTACCTGTGCGTTATACATCGCCATTCCCGCTTCTGTTGTTATCACATCCTTTATTGCCGCAAGGTCGATATTGTAGCTCAGAAACAGCGTACAGACAAAAACGGCACAACAAGCAATAATCGTTATCCCGAACAGCTTAGCAGTATCCTTTAATCTAATTACCATAGCGTTACCACCCAATCTCATAAGCGGATTTCTGCACAGTGTTTACATAGATTTCAGCAATTTCACCGCTGTTCATTCTGATAACCGTATTTGCCATTTCCGCAATATTGGCGTTGTGCGTTACCATTACAATAGTAAAACCGTATTCGGTATGTAACTTACAGATATAATCAAGTACCTGCCGTCCTGTCTTTTCGTCGAGTGCGCCTGTCGGCTCATCCAGAAACAAAACCTTCGGCTTTTTGGCAAGCGCACGGGCGACCGATACTCTCTGCTGTTCGCCGCCCGAAAGCTCGGACGGATATTTGGCGGCTTTCGCTTCAAGCCCCACCGCCTTTATGATTTCTCTATAATCTGAGTTTCCTGCAAGGTCTGCGCCCATACGGACATTTTTATCAACGGTCATATCGGGAAGAAGATAATACTGCTGAAAGATAAACCCGATATTATCCTTGCGGAATTTGGTCAGCGCTTTATCGGAAAGCTCCGCAATATTCAAGCCGTCGTATTCAATGCTTCCGCCGTCAACCCGTTCAAGTCCCGACAGACAATTCAGAAGCGTCGATTTTCCCGAACCCGATGCGCCTAAAATCACGGCAAAATCGCCGTTCGAAATTTGCAGGTCAACGCCTTTTAATACATCAGTTTTGCTTCCACCAAAGCCGTAAGACTTGATAACACCATTTGCTTCAATCATTGCGGACACCTTCGTTTTTATAGCGATGCTTTAATCCTTCGTACACATCCGTCAAAGCTCGGCTGGCAAGCGGCTCATCCCATTCATAGAAACCCGTTGCAATCATCGATGCGATGCCGTGTGTGTATGCCCACATTTCAAGATAAAAAAATCTTGCTGCTTCCTTGTCGATGTTGACCTGTTTGGCAATCAGCCCAATCAGCGCTTCCATTTCTTCGGGATTTTCTTTGATTTGCTCTCCCGAACAGTCACGCATAAAGAGTAACTTGAATAGCTCTTTTTCTTCTTTGGCGAAACGGATATATGCCATTCCGCTTGCTTTGTACGGGACATACTTTCCGCTTGCTATTTCTTTTTCACGGAAAGATTGATATAGGGTATTCGCCGCACTGATAATTCCTTTCTGCACATCTGCCATATTCTCAAAATGGCTGAAAATCGGGCGGGAAGTTGTGCCGAGTCTATCACCGAGTGACCGTGCTGAAACAGCGGAAAAGCCTTTCTCTCGTGTCAGCTCGATTGCGGCATCAAGTACCTGTTCTTTTGTAAACATATAGCTTCGGGGCATAACCGTACTCCTTTTCTTTATGAATACATCCGTAGCGTTACGGGCGTATTTTATTATAGCATAGGAGTAGAGAAAATGCAATAGGTTTCTCAAAAGAGGCTTAAACAGCCGTAACTCCCTTTGAAAATTTCAAATAGTTCTGTCAACAAAAGGCGGTTACATAAGGGTTATAGCCGTTTTATCTCTCGGAATAAGCTATTTAATCTCTTATGTTAGGAGATTTCAGACCGTTTCATAAGAAGCCTCGTTTCTGTAAAATATATATAGTACGATTTTACAGGCACAAGGTGGTGAGCTTATGGACGAAAGAAATAATGATTTTGACTTCGATTTTACGCCAATCGGTCTGGCTATCAAAAAATCCAGAACAGCACAGGGTATGACGAGAGAACAGCTTGCCCGTATCGTTGACTACGACCCAAGACATTTAGAGGCGATTGAAAATGAGGGGCAAAAGCCAAGTCTGGAGCTGTTCATTCAGCTTATGACGATGTTCAACATTTCGGTTGACGAGTACATATTCCCGAACAAAGAAGTCAATAAAAGTTCCGCCCGCAGACGCTTAGACGCACAGCTCGACGATTTAGACGATAAGGAACTGTCCATTGTAGAAGCAACCGTCAACGGTTTATGTAAGGCAAAAGAGTAAACAGAGGAAAGAAAAACCTCTGTTTTTCTTTTGCCCTTTTTTAATAGGCAGGAATACCGTACCCATAGATAACGCTGCTGCCGACAGCGTATTGCTTCTGCCTGCAAGCATCGCCAGAATTGCCCTCAACGGTATAAACAATTCCGTTTTCACATTTCTCAACGATGCCCACGTGGTCAACCTCGCCGTCGCACTCCCAATCAAAGAAGATGATTTGACCTGCCGACGGCTCAAAGCTGCTGTCCTGCCATTGCCCACGGTCTTTGAACCATTGCACACCATTAGCGCAGCCTGCAAATTTCGGTATTACGCCACTTTCAATATAGCCGCACTCATTCGCACACCAACTTACAAAGCAGGCGCACCATTCCACACGCCCGTCAAAGCCGTACCAAGACCAATAGGGCTGACCGCCCACATTGCCGACCTGCGACAAGGCAACGGTCACGATTTCGCCGTCACCGACTGAGATACCATAAAGCACCGCAGACCAGAGCGAATTGTTTTCCTCGGCAAGTAATTCCGATAGCTGCTGTCGCTGTTCCTCATTAAAGCCGTACAGGTCTGCCATTTCATCGGCAGTCTTGTGGCTAACCGTGATATACAGATAAGTCCGTGTAACGGTGGTTTCGGTCTGCACGATGTTCCCGTGACCGTCGTCGCTCTCGGTTATGACGGTTTCGGTCTTGCTTTCCGTTCTGCTGCTGATTTCGTTCATCTCCCAGAAAATACCCGATAGAAGCTGCTTTTTACCCTCGTCCATTGTTGCCACTTCCTGCGGATTGTCTGGGTCGGTAGCAGTCTTTACGGAATAGACCGCAAGCACCTCTTTCCAGACCGCACGGCTTCCCGACATTTCCAGAACATCATTTCCTTGTTTATCTTTACTTCCAAACAAAAGCACCTCCTTTATAAGCCCATCATTTCTCTTACAACACGGTCAGACATTTTGACCGCACCGACCAAGACGAGCATATTAAATACAAGCTCTCCGATATAGCTCCATACCATAGACACCGCCGCAGCATTAGGGTCAACCGCAGGGGGCGAAGCCGCAAAGAGCGAAAAGATGATGCAAGCAAGCACAATGATTGCGCCCTCCAGACACACGGCGGCATAGCTCTTGATAAAGCTCTTGCCGACGCTCTGGCTCGGCTCTCCCGCAAAAGTGGAAAGCGGAACAGGGGCAATGGCGGTGTAAAGGTAGAGCTTGAAAAATCTGCCGTACACCGACATTATCATAATGAACGACAGCACCGTAATGAACAGACCGCCTATCAATGTGACTGCCCATAGTGGGATACTTTCAAAAAAGCCGCAGTTCTCAACAGTGGTCACGATTTCAGACGGCAATACCGTCTGCTGTGCCGTTCCGAAGCCTGCGGCGTTCATAATGGTTGAAATAAGTCCCTGTACGATATTGAAAAGAGCCATCATCAGCTCCAAGCCATAGGTCACAGCACCTTTGGCAAGGGCGAAGCGGATAAACAGCTTTAATGCGTGTTCTGGTTTCTTGACCTCTGCAAAGCTGCCGCAGGTACGCATTACACCTACGACAAAAAAGAGAACGAGCAACGCAAGCCCGATTGCCTGCACCGCACTGTGTATATTTACGATAACATTCCATATCGTGCCGCCCTTGAAGCTCTCTGGGGATTGGGTAATGAGCTGCCATATCTCTGACAGCTTCTCGTTCCAAGTTTCAAGAGCGTTCTCCAAGTTCTGCACAATCCAATTATCAGACATTCGACCACCTCCTTATTGATTTGGATAACGGGGGCAATTCCGCAAAGCGGATCTGCCCCCGTTACCGTCAGTCTTGTGTCATTCTGTTGTTCTCTCAGCCTGTGATAAGGGTCAAGATTTCCTTTGCAAAGGTAATGACCACGCCGCCCGCAAGGGTCAAAAAGCCGTTTGCTCTCTGGGACGGGTCGTGAGATTTGAGGGACAGACCAATTTGCACAATACCGAAGCCGAGCATAATCATACCAACAGCTCTTACCAGACCGAAAATGAAGTCGGACAGGTTATTGACTACAGCAATAGGGTCATTCGCCGCAAAAGCGGTCACGGATGTTCCCACAACAAGGCTCAACGCCATTACTGCCGTGCAGTAAAAGCGGAAGCCCTTTCTGACCTTGCCAGACATCGGCAGCTTTTCGGTTTTCTTACCCTCATTCTTCTTAAAAAGTTTCATAGATAAATCCTCCTTTTAGATGTTGAATATTTCTTCCAAGTCCTCATCGGACAGAAGCTCGTAGGAAGTGCTGACAGCGTCTATGCTTACGGCGCTTTGAGGAATATCGCTGTCAAACACAAGGGTTGCGACTGCCTGCGTCGGCTCTCCGTGATTATACGGCGGCTGCCCTCCGTCAGCAGTCAGCTTCACATTCGGGTGCTTCATAATGTCATTGACACGGAGCGAAGCAACAGCTCTAAACCTTTTGCAGAAAGATAGTGGGGCTGCGTTGGGATAACTACGCTGTCAGCCGCCGCCAGAGCGTTAATGGTTATCATACCTAAGCTCGGCATGCAGTCGATAAGCACATAATCATAATTCTTCTTAACCTCATTCACATAGGTTTTCAGAACACGCTCACGGCTCATCGCATTGATTAGCCTTACTTCAAAGCCCGATAACTCAATGTTTGACGGAAGCAGGTCAACGCCCTCGTTGTGGGATAAAATCCCTTGCGAAACATCAAAAGATTTATCGTCTATGATGTTCTGCATGATTGTGGAGAGCGTAATGGGCAAATCGTCTGGTCGGCTGTAACCCAGAGCCATTGTGAGATTTGCCTGTGCATCGGCGTCAATCAACAGCACTCTTTTTCCTTGCTTCGCCAGACCTACCCCCAGATTGACCGCCGTAGTGGTCTTGCCAACGCCGCCTTTCTGGTTGGTCAGAGTAATCACTTTGCAATTTGACATAGCTGCGTCCTCCTTTCGCATAGATTTAGCCGCTTTGTCAAGGCGGCTATGTAAATCGTACAGAGAACGCAAAAAAGCCGCTTACTCTTATGGAAAAGAATAAGCGGCTCACTCTTGAATTGCCTTAGACATATTCGATTTTCATTTTCTTGACGGGAGCATTGACTACCTTGAAAATAAGTTCGTCAATGCAGTCCGTATATCTGCCTTGCCGTATGAGAGCGTTTTTCAGCTCCACAAGGCTATGTAATATCAGCGTCCTTTCGTGACTGTCTACATATAGATGAGTGGTTTTGTCTTTCATACGCTCGACCTCCTTGCGTTTATATTGTACTGTAGGTTTGTGTTTGTCAGAGTGGAGCAGCGATATTCGGCATTACAGCCATACTCCGATTAAGTTCTTTACTTTGTTCCATACTCTCATTGTTTTCGCATATTCTATAAGGTTGGGAACATTCTTTTGAGGGTCGTTTACATAGCCTTGAATTGCTTTGTTGAAGATTTCCTTGTCCATCTTGTTCATATTACGCAGAACATCGCAGATGGTACGGTCACGGTCATAAATGCAAACATCGGTAAAATTTATTTCTCCTCTGGTTACTCCGATAGAGAGCAGGGCTGGCTCTAACCGATAAGCCTTTATAGATGGATAATCTATTCTTGTGCGCTGTCTGGAGGCGTTTTTGTCAATAGCGATGTTCCATTCGGCAGGATTTCTATCGCTGTACCCATAATAGAATAAAGCCGTTTCCATATATAGAATACCATCGGGGAATAAACGGCTGATTATCACCACATCGCCTTTGCCAGACCCCATAGTCCAATGATAGTAGCCACGCTTGACTTTTTCTATCAAGCCAGCTCCCAACATTCTTTGAATATCCCTGTAATATAGTTTTTCTTTGCTCAACTGAGCCGTGGTCATTACATAATCATAATGCGAGAACATCTGCCTAAGAATTTTCCTGTCTTTTATTGAAACCATACTCTTACCTCTGCACCAAATTGTGCTGTAAAAACATCTCGTTAGGTTGTTTTAGCCCATTATATTTAGCTCGTATTGCCAAGTCAAATGTGTAGTAAACCACACCATTCAAATTATAAAATGGTGTGGTTACAAACACCTGCTTGTCCACAAATGGCGCACACGGTTTAGCATTGATTTAGACAGCAATTTGAAATTTTGTAGTAGCGATGGCGTATAGATTTATCGTCCGCTTTGTTTCGCCAACCTCGATAGAATAAGGCTTTTCGGCATTTTCCTCGTTGCCAGAGCCGTCGTACTTTTTAATTCTGTCGAGTGTCGAAAAGCTATGTATCTTAAAGCCAAAGACCTCACGCTTGTCCTCGTATTTAATACATTGGAACATTTCCGATGCTTCTCTGGGCACGGAGGAGCTCGGGCATCTGGAGATGGTCGGCACGATCGTCCACCAGCTCACGCGGAACCTGACGGAGGAGCAGCAGCAGGAGAGCTCCTTTGCGCCGTATTTCGTCGATCACACAGCTGGCGTCTATCCGCAGGCGGCCTCCGGCGCGCCGTGGTCAGCCGCAACGATGCAGGTCATGGGCGACCCCATCAGCGATCTGTGCGAGAACCTTGCGGCCGAGCAGAAGGCCCGCTCGACGTATGACAACATTCTGCGCCTGTCGGACGATCCGGATGTGAACGACGTCATCCGCTTCCTCCGCGCGCGGGAGGTCGTGCATTTCCAGCGCTTCGGCGAGGCGATTGAGAAGCTGCGCGAGCACCTCGACCGCAGGAACGTATATCTCTACAATCCGGCGATCGAGGCATAAAAATCTCCCGGCGGGAGCGGATGCTCCCGCCGGGCAGGGATCTTCAAATATCGAACTGGCTGCGGTACAGCTCGGCATAGAAGCCGTTTTTCTCCAGCAGGGTCCTGTGGTTGCCCTGCTCGATGATGTGGCCGTCTTTCATCACCAGAATGACATCTGCCTCGCGGATGGTCGAGAGGCGATGGGCGACGATGAAGCTCGTGCGGCCCTGCATCAGACGGTTGAAGGCCTCCTGGATCTTGATCTCCGTGCGCGTGTCGATGGAGGACGTCGCCTCGTCGAGGATGAGCATCGGAGGCAGGCAGAGCATGACGCGCGTGATGCACAGCAGCTGCTTCTGCCCCTGGGACAGGCCGCCGCCATCCTCGGTGATCGGCGTGTCATAGCCCTGCGGCAGGCGCCGGATGAAGCCATGCGCATGCGAGGCCTTTGCCGCGGCGATGACCTCCTCGTCCGTTGCGTCCGGCTTGCCCATGACGATATTCTCGCGGATGGTGCCGGTCTTGAGCCAGGTGTCCTGCAGCACCATGCCGTAGGACGTGCGCAGGCTGCCGCGCGTCAAATCGCGGATATCCTCGCCGCTCACGCGGATGCAGCCGCTGTCAACATCGTAGAAGCGCATGAGCAGATTGATGATCGTCGTCTTGCCGCAGCCGGTCGGGCCGACGATGGCGATGCGCTGGCCGGGCCTGGCGGTCAGATCAAAATGCTCGATCAGGTGCTGCTCCGGAACATAGGAGAACGAAACGTCCTCCAGCGCGACGCTGCCGTCGGGGTCCGTGAGCGTCTTCGCATCGGCGGGCTCCGGGGTCTGCGGCGTTTCCTCGATGAGCTCGAAGATGCGGTCGGCGCAGGCCAGCGCATTCTGCAGCTCCGTCACCACGCCGGAAATTTCGTTGAAGGGCTTCGTATACTGGTTGGCATAGCTGAGGAAGCTTGTCAGCTGGCCGACAGAGATGCCGCCGTGCACGGCGCTGAGCGCGCCCGCCACGCAGACACCCGCATAGACGAGCGAGTTGACAAAGCGCGTGGACGGATTCGTGATGGACGAGAAGAAGATGGCGCGCAGCGAGCACTTGCGCAGCCGCTCGTTGACCTCGTCAAAGCGGCCCTGTGCGCGTTCCTGATAGCCGAAGGCCTGCACGACCTTCTGATTGCCGACCATCTCGTCGATGATGCCGGTCTGCTCGCCGCGGGCGGCGGACTGCTCCTTGAACATGGCGTAGGTCTTGCGGGCGATAAAGCTCGCAACGAACAGCGACACCGGCGTGATGACCACGACGACGAGCGTGATGAGCGGATTCATCCACAGCATGAACAGCAGCGTGCCGACGATGGTGAGCACGCCCGTAAAGAACTGCGTGAAGCCCATGAGCAGGCCGTCTGCGAACTGGTCGACATCCGCGATCATGCGGCTGACGATCTCGCCGTAGCTGTGCGCATCGATGTAGCGCAGGGGAAGGATCTCCAGCCGCGCAAAGGCATCGCTGCGGATATCGCGCACGGTGCGGTAGGTGATGCGGTTGTTGCAGGCGTTCATGATCCACTGCGACAGCGCCGTTGCGCCGATGAGGATGCCCATTTTGAGCAGCAGACGGGCGATGGTGGAAAACTCCACCTGCCCCGGCGCGACGATGAGGTCGACGGCCTGCCCGATGAGGATCGGCAGATACAGTGTCATGGCCACGGTCAGCGCGGCAAACAGCAGAGACAGGATCAGCAGCAGCCAGTATTTTTTCAGATAGCGCAGCAGCTTGCGCATGGTATTTTTCTTTTTCATGCGTTCTGCGCCTCCTTCGGGAACTGGGAATAGTAGATTTCCTGATAGACCGGGCACGATTCGAGCAGCTCAGCATGCGTGCCCTGCCCGACAAGCGCGCCGTCATCCAGCACGAGGATCTGATCGGCATACTGGATGGAGGCCGCGCGCTGCGACACGAGGAACACGGTGACATTCGCGTCGTGAGCGCGGATGGCCTTGCGCAGGCGCGCATCCGTGGCGTAGTCCAGCGCAGAGGCGCTGTCGTCCAGGATGAGAATTTCAGGATCGCGCACGAGCGCACGGGCAATGGTCAGGCGCTGGCGC
>ERZ791808.1474-NODE-1474-length-17715-cov-7.549071_pt1 | contig 17715 bp, 22 predicted proteins | sample MGYA00510305_ERZ791808 | MGnify/ENA primary metagenome ERZ791808 (study PRJEB30046, sample SAMN00792024) | human gut metagenome | study: EMG produced TPA metagenomics assembly of the A metagenome-wide association study of gut microbiota in type 2... | reverse complement strand
TAAAATGGAAAACTATAAGCAAATCGCAAAGGAAGCCGGCGTTAGTGTCGAGGAGGTGCGGGAATTGATGGCACGTGCTTACGTCACAAGGGTTGAGATTCCATACTATCGTACTGAAGATGGGCGTGAGGTGGATGCGGTTGAGGTGTATTTTACTGTTTGCGTTAGGTATTGTCATCCTGTTGTTGTTTTGGGAACTGGTGACACTATCGCAGAAGCGGTATCCAACGCCTTAACTCACTGATTGGAGAGTAACAATGAATACTGTGATTACTATCAGTTGGTGGGCTAGAACTGCTGTTGTTTACTTCACTGATATCGATGATTTCTATATGCTGGATATTGGAAAGAATAGAACTCTTAGGGGAACTAAGTCTTACATTCGTAGGGAGCTATGCGGTAAGTATGGTGTCGCACTTTCTCATATTAAGACTGTGAAGGATACTCCCCCTGTTACATTTCTTCTTGCTACGCGCGTCGAAAAAAAGGAGATTTGACATGTGGTATTTCATCATCACCGATGATGGGTTTCAGGTGTTTGAGATTCTGCCTGATCGTGTGAAGCCTAGTGGCATGTTCCGCGCAACGTCGTTGAAAGCGTCGTTGGACGGCGTTCTATCTCATATCCGCAGCGCCTATGTGGGTGTGGACGTGAGAGTGGATATTGATAATGCCACGTTTGATATGGATAGTGCCATGGTTGGCATGGTGAAAGTGGTGCTGGTATAATGATTGGCATGATTATTGCCGTCTGCATTCTTTCCGTACTGTTTCTTATAATGGCTGCTACGGTGTTTTGCGAATTGCCGCGTGATTGGCGTGACACGTTTTGTTTTTTGGTCATGCTTGCAGTGAGCGTGGCTATGGTTTTGGTTTTTGTTGTGAAAGGTTTTTGAAATGGCTGAACATGATATGAAAGTTGCCGTGTTTTCCTCACAGTTTGTGGGGGGTAGTGTTGAGTTGTGGTATTGTCCACATGGCCAACGATACGAGTTGAGGTATACCGTCCGATTCTGCACTTTAGCCGGGTTTTACAATGCCACTGCTCTGTGTGCGTACGACGCGGGAGATGGTAGTCAGGTGGTTGATCTTATGTTGGACGCTATCGATATCGCACGCACGCCATTGGCGGACAGGGGTTGATCATGTATTTCCGTGGGTTTCTTCATTCATTGGTCTGCAAGAATTGTTCTTATGCTCATACGTATTGGAAATTGCGTGCATACTGGGCGGGAGTGAAACGTAAGGGTGACGCTTTTACGCCGCCGAAACGGTGTCCAAATGCCGACCTGTGGTTTGTCATGTGGCGGTGTGGTGCTGAGTACGGTAATGATGGATCGGAGTTTAGTCATGTATGAAACGTTTGTTGCATTGGCATATTTGAGGCATGGCGATAAACCCCCTGTCGAAGTGGGGTATGCCACCTCGTACGATAAGGCCGCTGATCTTGTACGCGAGTGGGCGGCAGTGCCCGTACGCGTTCGTGATGTTGCATATTTCCGAGTGGAGAAGCGCTATTATGTTTAATCGTGGCAATAACCGGACGCCAATCTATCGCATGCGCCGGTTTGATGATGCGATCATGGAATCACCCCGTATTGCCAAGGCTACGAAAGGCCGGAAACGTGACCTGAATCTGAAACGGTATGACATGGGGTATGGAGATTTTGAGACATGCTGCCGTGCGGTTACCATGCTATGCGAACTGTGGCGCGAAGGGGCTAGCACATGGTTTCCGCAAGCAATAATTGTCGTATCGCAGATTTGCGGCAGCCTGACCGCATGGGATGGACTCGCCGCCGCCCTGTCCCGCACGTATGACGTGGAATACTTGGACGGCACTGTGAACCCGCCGAATCTGATCGCATGGTGCGCCGTCTGCGCCGTCAAGGGCGGTACGTCATATGACTGTTGCACGATTTTCAACAGCCCGGAAGCTCAAAATCTTATTATTGCAGTGTTTAAAAATTTTGACAGACTGGACACGACACGATATAATGATACTGAATTGCAGAAAATCTTACTACAGGGGAGGTAACGCGTATGGCTAGAATCAAAACCGACATTTTTCGTACGCGCGTGTATGCCGTGCTCAAGGGCATGGAACTTGTTGATGGCGATTTTATGGAAGCCGAGCATGTCATTGACGGGCGACTTAAGGACGCGCGTGCATATTCGATTCGTGCCAAGAAACTGTTTCCTAATTTCATTCCACGCTCTATTCACATTTTTTCGCAAAAAGTCTCCATGAATGAGGAAACTTTTTACAAGTATGCGACTTTCGGGGAGCCGCAAGAATGGAATCCCGAAGAGCATACAAAACGACACGCCGAAAATTGAAAATAACGACGGTATGTGATATAAAAGATTTTAGGCATAAGCCTAAGAACAAAATAACAACAACAATATAAGGGAAGATAATATTATGGAAAACACCAACAATAAAGCTCTAGCCGCATTCAATACCGAGTTCACCGAACTCGGCACCGTCCAACACTTCATCGACACTTCCACTCGTGAAGGCAAGATCAAGCTCTACTCTGCGCTTCAAAACGCCGAAAAGCTTGACGAACATTTGAACGAGACCCTGAACATGGTGAACGCCGTCGCACAGGCCGTACAAGTGACGGATGATCAGACGGGAGAAATCTCCAACACCGTGCGCGTCATCATCGTAACCGACGACAACAAGGCGTATGCGGCCACCTCCCCAACTCTCGCTGCCGGACTGAACACCATGTTCGGAATCTTCGGAACCCCGAACACTTGGGAAGCCCCGCTTGCCATCAAGGTAGTGGAACGTCGTTCTCGCCGCGGCTTCAAGTTCTTCAGCATCGAGCCGGTGGACGAAGCGAGTAAGTGACACGCTATAATCATTAAGTAGCATTCATTATTGAGAGCACCCAACCTCGGGTGCTCTCGCCATCTTAAGAGGTGCGCACTATGTCTCGCAGTCGTAACCGGAATCACGTCAAGGCACATCAAGCCGCGCAAGCACGCGCAGCACGTAATATCAAACAGCTCGGCTCGTACTCTCACTCGAATCTTGCAAAAACCGCTGACAAACAATTGGTCAATATTGCGAAAACCTTAGGTCAGGAGTGGGAGAAGCAGCAGAAACAGGCCATAGCGGAAGCGAAAGCAACCCCATACCATGCCACCGCCGTGGAAAAGCCGACGAAAAAAGACATCATGTTTGCCCAGCGCACGCTAATCTCGGACGCGCAAATCGCTGCGGAACCGGTGGCGAAAAGACGCAAACTGCTAAGACAGCAGCAGCGGAAAATCAATGCGGCACGGCAGAAAATCAACGACTGGAACAAAGAACAGGCTATGCCACAACGTAGCGTGTACGATCAGCGTTTAGCCGAAATCACCGGCACTACCGGTGAGGGTTTCGGACGCACTCAGATCATCCCATCAAAACTCACTGATTTCCTGCAAATGACCAACGTGCTGAGCGACGAAGCGTTCGTGCGCTCCCAATTGAAAAGCGGACATCGTAACGAGCTGCTTGAGCAAATGCATGACGCAGCAGAAATTTTAGGATTGCGCACCGAACAGAAACGCAAGTCTAAAAAACAGGGAACAGGCAAACAGAGCAAAGACTTGTACGGTGAGCACGAATGGCCATCTTACATGTCACGTGGACGTTATGAGGTTTTTGAAAAAATCTTGGCCACCTCACTCGGCTCGAAATGGCTGAAACGATTCCGTCAACTATCCGCAGAGCAGAAACGCGCTTTTATCGAACAGACCGACGCCCCACGAATCGTGTTCGATTGGACGGTGTATGACCCCGTTCGACACGGCTTCACGTCGATTTTTAGGGACAACAGTGAGGGTTATCAACGCTCACGGCGGCAGTTCGACCGGTGGATGACGGAAGCGGGCGCGCTGGAAAAGTAGCGGACGGCAATCAAGGGAAGTTATACTATGATAGTGCATGACAATAGAGTGGGCTTATGGTGTGCGGATAATGTCATACGATGCACGGACGGCACCGTGCTACGTGATGTTATCCAACCTAACCGCCTTTTGGCGTCCATCATGAAGGGCGGCAAACTCACCGTCTACGTGACCAATACCGATCTACTCGACCCGTTTATAGCGCATGTCGTACACTCCCTCCCCCACAATGAACATAACGCTAACCTGAGCTGGGATGCGATAGTATCCCAAAAAGGCAAGTTTTTTAGTCTTACCATCCGCATCGACCGTGAAAATTCCGCACGGTTTTTTGATATTTCGAATCTTTTGCGGGAAAATTGCAAGCTTACCATGACTGATGCTCAACTGCTCAACATTTTAAGCGAGTACGATCAGCGCGGCTTGTGCAAGATCACTGCCGGTGGGGCGAGCATGGAAGCGTTTGCGTCCGGCGAGTGGAAGTGGTATTACGACAAATTCCCCCAACTGAAGCCCGAAACCAAAAAGTCATTGCATGATGCCTATATCGGCGGTTTCATGGTTGCAAGAGAGGGGACGTACGGCAAGGCCGTTGACGTTGACTGCAACTCGATGTATCCGAGCATATTGCGAAACGAATGGCTTCCATGGGGATTGCCTGAACCTTACGACGGTGCGTATGAACAGGATGATGATATGCCGTTGCATTGCGACGAACTTACGTTTCGAGCGGAACTCAAACCAAACGGATACCCCTTTTTGCTCGACAATCGTAGCGTGTATGGACTCAATCGACTCACCAGCACTAGGGGGTATGTTACAAGAGTATTGACTGACATTGACCAAAAATTGCTTTATGAGAATTATACGGTGAGCGTATACAGGCATGTGCGGGGGTGGAAGTTCCGGCGCTCCAAGGGGTTTTTCCGCTCGTTCGTTGATGAATGGGGGGACTTGAAGCAGAAGGCGACGGGCGAGAAACGGCAAATGGCGAAACTGGTCATGAACGCGCTCGTAGGCAAAATGGCGAGTCTACCCAAAGGTGCCGTCATGCTTCCCACGTCAAAAGACGGTATGACCTTGGACTGGGATGTAGCACAGAGAGAGGAATCGAATCTGAAAACCGATTTCCTCCCCGTACCCGTATGGGTCAACGCCTACGCGAGACGAAAGCTTATGGACGTCTGCCATGCCAACTCTGATCGATTGCTATACGCGAATACGGACGGGTGCATCCTATCCGGCTGGGAACCGGTGAAGTCATGCGAAATCCATCCCACCGAACTAGGCAAATGGAAAATCGCAGCCCGATACGAAAAGCTCACTATTTTAGGCATGAACCGATATCAAGGGTGGAAGGATGATGGCGAGGTTGATATCTGCATGGCCGGAAGCCAATTCACACAGCCCATCCCCTACGAGCTGTTCCGTCATGGGGTGCAAGTCATGGACGACTACGGCACAATGGTTATGCTATAATAATCATGTCCTGTGAGCGTCGATTTTCGACTGGGAGCGACATAGGTTGGACTGCCACGGCTGAAAACGCCGCCAACCATGATTTGCTATCGTGGCGGTAGTGCCCTACGATTATCACTTTCGCGCTCTGATAGGACAATTTAGACCCTCCGTGATTGGAGGGTCATTTTATTTTCCCGTCGCATGATATAATTTGATGGAAACATTGCCTACCGTAAGGAGCTTACATGGCAGACCCAAACAATGAGAGCGACGAAAACACCACTCCGCCGCCAACCGAAGAAGAGAAACAGACTGAAACTGTCGACGATGAAATCAAGCCGAAAGAGCCGGAACAGGAACCGGAACCGTCCGAACCGGACGTGAGCGCACGACTTGACTCGATCGAAAAGGAATTGGCCGCATTGAAGGCCATGATGGACACGCTCGGATATACCGACCCCACCCCGTCCGACGACGACGGTGACGGCGACGAAACGCACGAGTCCATCGAAGACTTGTTTAACTAAAGAAAGGAATAGTAATGTCTAATATTCGACCGTTGGCCTCTAAGGGTGATGTTGAGATTTTCAACGCCGTCCGCAACGCCACTTCCCCGCAGTTCCAGGTGCGTATTCCAAGTGCTACGCAAGGCAATATTCGCAATGCGGTGGATACCATGCGCAATTTCCCCTACCTGCGCGACGAATTCACGGGAGTGTTGATTCAGCGCTTGATCGGACTCTATGTCCAGCATGCGGACTGGGATGACCCCTTGAAGCTGATCGGCTCCCCCCGTACGCTCAAGCGTTACGGCAGCACGTACGAACAGGCCGCAGTCGGCCTTGTCAGGGCACGCACCCGCAACTTCAATAAAGAGTATCTCGGGGATGATGTATATGGCCGCTATTCGCTGCCTACCGCAAGCGTATTCCACCCGCTCACGTTCGACCACTACTATCCGGTCACCATTCCGGAAGACGCACTTCTGAATGCGTTTGACGGCGAAAGCGGCATGGCGGATTACATTGCGGAAATCATGAACGCGCCGATTCTGTCCGACCGTAACGACATGTATTTGATGAAGGCGCAGACTTTCGCAGAATACGCGCGTAAGGGCGGTTTTTATCGAGTTCACACCGCAGATGTGGGTGCGGCAAACTCTACTGAAGCGGACGCCAAGAATCTTCTGCGCCTTATCCAGCAGACCGCAAACGAACTCAAGGCTAGCCCAATGTCGGCCATGCCACGATATAACGCCATGAGCTGGGTTACCCCATGGCGCGATTCGGAAGCAATCCTGTTCGCCACGCCTCAGGTTATCGCCGCACTCAACGTTGAAGCATTGGCCGCAGCGTTTAATATCGACAAGGTCAACGTGCCGTATCGTATCATTCCGATTCCGGAAGATATGTTCGGCATTGGCGGTGCCGCCGGTAAGGTTCAGGCCGTGTTGACTACGGAAGACTTTTTCTTCTGCTGGGATGAAATGTTGGAAACGACGAGTTCCCCGGTCAATCCGATTGACGGCACGCGCAACATCTTCTACAAGCACCGCGGCAGCATCACCCCTAACCCGTTTGCTAACGCCGTGCTGTTTTGGACGGGAGAAGGCTCCAACGAGTCCGTGACCCTGCCGGACACGCTCACCACCTCGAAGCCGGAATTCACGCTGCGCGTGCGCAAGTACGGACAGTCCGCCATCACCCCCGAAAACGTTTCGCGTGGCGACTTGGTACAAGTCGAATCTGAGATCGCAAGCGCCAACGGGGATACCGCAAGCTTCCAGCCGATCGGCATCGAATACAAGGTTGAGGGTGCGGCCTCGCAGTTCACTTCGATCGACAACGGCGGTATCCTCCGTTGCGGTCTCGACGAAACCGCTGAAGTGCTCAAGGTCACCGCTCAGGCCACCTATATCGACCCCACCCATCCCGAGATCGATCAGACGGTTTCCGCAGCACTGTCCGTGCCGGTTGTGGGTATGTGGCTCGGCGGCTGGAAGACGGGAGCCATCGAATCCCTTGAGATTCAGGGCGAAAAGGCGGTGAAGAGCGGCGAGCATGTCGCGCTCAAGGCCATTGCCACCAAGACGGACGGTAACACCGCCGACGTGACCAACCTCGCCATGTGGACGGTTGACGCCAACGCGACCATCACCCCTAACGGAGTGCTGACCGGAACCGCCGCGGGAGCCGCCAACGTCACCGCGAAATTCGCTGGAGCTACCGGAACGGCGAAAATCACCGTCACCGCCTGACATTCGGCGATAACAGGTAAAATAGGTGCGAGAGAATAACTCTCGCACCTATTGTTTTTAGGAGGATTTATGAGCGCAAACGACTTGCCAATCAACTTCAGTTATGCAAAATGGACGCCAAACACACGATTCAAGCTGTGTAATGTCCCGTGGGATATGGGGTATAGGGATATCGTTACATGGGACAGGCAATCTCAAAAAGCGTATTTCGACCGTTTGGACGGCATCGAATTCACCGACTGCACCATGGGCAAGTACGGTTTGCCGGTACGATTGCCCATCCCTTTTGCTCAGGCGTCGCAGTATAATTATCTGATCGCCACGAACGACTACGATTTCGACACGCCCCGCAGTTGGTATTATTTCATCCAGACATGCGATTATATCAACGCCAACACGACGCAATTAAATATCCAATTGGATGTATGGCAATCATTCCAACACGATGTCCAGTTGGGTAACGCCTACGTTGAAAGGGGGCATGTGGGGGTTGCTAACGAAAACGCGTGGAAAGACTATGGGAAAACCTACCTCGATCTGCCCGAAGGACTCGACACAGGCAAATGCACCGTACTCACAAACGAGTCATGGAAACCGTTAATGGACGTGGCCGAACATGACGGGGTAAAATACACGTCCTATGGATTGATCATCGTAAGCACCACCGATCTCGAATCGGATACGGGCACCAAGGATAATCCGGTAGTCAATACCGCCACCGGCAGCGCTTTCGAAAGTCAACTCAACGGTACCAGCATGTACTATTTGGACACTCCCGCCGATATAGTCGCATTTTTTACTGAGGGCATGAATGCCCCATGGGTCACTCAAGGCATTTGCGGCATTTACGCGGTACCCCACCTCCCGCAAGCGCTATTGGACGGTCAACCAAAAAAAACGGAACTTTTCGGCCATTCGATCAGCTTTATTGGCAATTGCTGGGAACTGCGCAAGCGAAACGACAATTCCAACGCACGTTACACGGATATCATCAACCTGAAAAATTTCCGCGACGCTTTCGCACTGCCCGAACGGTATAAGTATTTGAAGAAATTCCTGACCGCACCCTATGCGTACATCGAATGTTCATGTCTCAACGGCACGGTCATTACGTATGAACCTGAGCAGATACCGAGCGCCGATCTTATCATCCGCGAAACATGGAACTACGCGCCCCCCTCGCCTCGTTTGAATTTTTACGCGCGCGGATACCATGCCGGCAATCTCGGGGAGCGTCAACCATTACCGGACGGCAAAGGCTTGCCCATCGATACCGGCGAAATGCTCAACGCGAGCTTCGGCATTACGAACTTCCCTACCTTCATGGCAGTCAACAACGGGTCTGCCTTGGCGCTTGCGAACAGCGCATACACTAGGCAGTATGCCCAGCAAACCGCTGACTGGGGGTATCAGAAAACCCAAATGGGCATCAACAACGCCTACGCTCAGGCACAAGTCGGCACGCAGTATGCGAGCGAACAGAACAGGCTCGGCACCGCGAACCGAAACGCTATGAACGCGATCAGCAACCAGTCTGCGCAAATGGGCACCGATTTGACATTAAAAAACCTCGGGTTTAACAACCAGATGGCGCAGATTAACACGATAGGTTCAGGAATCGCCAACGCCGCCGGCGCAGCCGTCTCCGGTAATGTCGGTGGCGTGGCCGGAGCTATTGCTGGAACCGCCATCGGTGCATGGACGAACCAGCAAACCTATGGCAACAACGTGAGCACGGCCAACCAGCAGCTTGCGAACACGCAAACCACCAATAACGCAAGCACCTCTCAAGCCAACGCTTTTTCACTCGCGCAAACCAATCTCGGCAACCAGCAGACCATGCAGCTAGCCGACATGAACAAACAGCTTGCACAGGCTACGGCGCAAGGCGATTACGAAAACACGATCGCCGGCATCAACGCCCAAGTACAGCAGACCAAAACCGTACCCACTACTACGTCCGGCGCGTTGGGTGGAGACGCATTCAACCTAGCCAACGGGCTGATTGGTGTCATGGTGCGTTTCCGGCAGATTCCACCCGCAGCCATGCAAGCCATCGGAGAAGTATGGTTAAGGTACGGATACTATGTGCAAAGGTTCATGCGCTTGCCGGAGAATCTCATGGCCATGAACAATTTCACCTACTGGAAACTCCATGAGTTGTACGTGCGATCCAGCACATGCCCCGAAGAGTACCGTCTGACCGTCAAGGGCATTTTTGAAAGTGGCGTGACCGTATGGACTGACCCCGACAAGATCGGCATCACCGATTACGCGGACAATGTGCCGCTACCCGATATCTCGTACTGACCGGATATAATGGAGAGAGCAATATAACTCTCTCCATTATTTTTAGGACGGTGACCATGGGTAAACGCAATACCGCGCGCAAGGCCGCGCACTGGGATAATCAAAGTGTCTTAGGCTCCATGTGGGGTAATCTCAATTTGCCTGAAATGCGGCAAAGTCTACGAATCAACCAATACATGAAATTGATCGAAATGTTGGCCGTAAGCCGGTTTAAATGGGTTAACCTACCCCCATATATCGACGAACGCTACCTCGAATTGACGCTTTTTGAAAACGGCCTAGCACTCTTTTTCCCCGACAAACGCAAGGGCGTGAACCGGTTTATGGTCACTTCAGGCAATATCGGGGGGGTAAACAATTATAATAATCCGACATCATTCCAGCCGGTTGCTACCAGCTATTCTCACCCGCAGATCGGCAGCAAGGAATGCGTACCCATTTGGGACAACCAGCTTAGATGTACCATGGTTGATGTGATGTGGAATTACGCGACACGATTGGCTATCGCAGACCGCGCATTGGACGTCAATTTGGACAATATTTCGGTACCCCTCATTATCGCCACGTCCGAAACCAACAAGCTCACCGCGCAAAATTTGATGAAAGCGCGAGAAGACGGCGACCCATACGTGTACGCCTACGATAGTGCGGATATTACCGGAATGTTTCAGACCTTCCCTAATATGACGCCGTTTTTGGCGGATAAGATCATCACCACGAAAACGCAGGTGTGGAACGAACTCGTAAACTATCTTGGCATTGACAATTCAACCACGGAAAAAAAGGAAAGATTGCTGGAAAGCGAAGTGACGGCAGGCAATAGCCGTACGAACGTTTTCCGCTTAAGCTATCTCAAATCACGTCAACAGGCGTGCGATACGATTAACCGATTGTGGCCGCAAATGGCCGACTCGGGATACCCTATCGGCATCGAATGGAATGATACCACGTCCGGCGGTTTATTGGACGTGGACGGCAACAAAGAGGAGGAATAATGGCACAGGACTTGAGCATGTATGCGATCAAGGACAGTATGGCCGACTACACATTGACGCTCGGTAATCTGATTGACCGCGGATTTAATACGGACGAAAAATTGCATTTGAGTCCGCAATATTATCCGATTTTCGACGAAAACTATCGGGCGAAATTGAACGAGAAAATCGTAGCCCACTACGCATTACGCGAAATCGGAAGCGAAACGCCGCAAATGTTCATTTTTTACCTTGGGCGTACCATGCGCGAACAAATGGACTATTTCAATCAGATGTACGTTTCCGCACAACGGAAATTCGACCCGTTCATCACGTCCGACGTTCGGCAGGAGATGGATTCGACCAGCACAAACGAATCGAGCGGTAAATCTTCGGGCACGCAGTCCAACGAGTCCACCGCGAACAGCACGTCCGACACTACCGCCGATAATTCGTCAATGACTTTTAATTCGGAGTTTCCGCAGACCCGTATTGACGATTTCCGCAAATACGCCACCACCGCGTCGCAGACGGATTCGACCGGCAACACGCATACGGCGACACAACAGGACAGTACCGCCACCGCAACCAGCACCAGCAACACGGATTATGCGCATTCTTCCGACAAGGGTAATAGCGTGTCGCATACGATCGGCACCAGCGGCTCGCAATCACAATTGCTGCTCGATTGGCGTAGCACCATGCTTAATATCGACATGATGGTAATCGGCTCGCTGGAAGACCTGTTTATGGGCGTGTGGGGCAGTGGGGACAACATGACCAATTCGCCGCAACTCTATTCTACGAGTCTCGCCTATAATCTCGGCCACTAGAGTATACTTGACATTGACAGATTGGAGGATAAATGGACGGAATCAACATGTGCGCCGCCCCCTTGGATATCGACCCAAGGCAACGCTATTTCACCACCGTGCAACCGTTTTCGTATCGTGATACGTTGACTGTGCTCGGGTATGTGCAGGAGGTGGCCGAACATTTAGACCAGCTCAGAGAACAGCTCGATAATCTCGCCGATGACGAAAACGCGGATATCGAAGCGATCAATAAGGTTCTCTCCGAGATCGCAGCATGGCAGTCATCGATCGATGCCGCCTTGGATGATCTTGCGAAAAAGGTGGACCAGTATCAGACTTCGGCACTCACCTATAATCCGACCACGGGACGATACGAGGACTCTAAAAATACCGATCGCGACATGTACCGCGAGTTGGCCGTATTCGGAGCACGGGTGGACCAGATGGCCACCATGACCGCAGCCGAAGCTGCCGAACATGATTGCATCACGTGGGCGGTATTGGGCAATCATGATATTTTCGGCAACAAAGAACCGAGAGTAACCCCACGAGAAAGGACGCAACAGCAATGACCAACAGCCAATATGACGAGACACGATACCTCGCATTACCCCTCTATGCTGACAATACACCTATGGACTTGCGAGACGGATATAATGAGGCCATGAGGACACTCGACCAGAAAATCCATCAGCTCGAAACCCTTATCCGCGAAACCAAAGGGGCCAACCAATGAGCACCATATATTCTAAGACAGACAATTACGGCTTGAATTTGTATAGCGACAATGACCCAGCCGACCTGCGCGACGGCTACAACGGCTCCATGCACACCATTGACACGACGCTTGAAACGCACCTCAATCGAATCGAGGGCGTGGAAGCGCGCGAAACCCACGATGAAGCAGTAATGAAAGCACTGCTTGTGGACAATACGGTGGATAACGCCACCACTGCGAAAACCAAGTGGGATAAAGCCAGCACGGACGCCGTTGAAGCAATGGCCGACGCTGCTTCAGCAGTCGAAAAAGCCAACATGAACGCTACGATTCTCACCGCGCTTGATGCGGACACCACCGCGCACGCCACCGCAAATAAGGCCAAGTGGGATAAGGCGAGCACGGACGCCACATCCGCAATCACCAAGGCAGACACCGCAGACGGTAAAGCCGACACTAACAGCGCGATTCTCACCGCACTGGGCGCGGACAATGTGGACAGCGCGACCGCCAAAAAAGCCCGTTGGGACAACACGTACACCAAGTTGGAATCGGACGGCAAATATGCGCTCAAACCGGTCGAACAGAATCTACTCGTGGGCATTGGCGACTCGTACTTCGAAGGTTTTCGTACCGACAATCCAGCCACGGACAGTATGATTGTCAAGGCGGCAGGGCTCTTGGGGCTGGAATGCCGTAATTATGCGGTCGGCGGTTCAGGTTATACGATTGGCGGCACAAAGGGTAAAACGTTTAAACAGCAACTCCAGCAAGCATCGGCGGAACTAGGTGCAAGCAAGGCCAATGTGAGATACGTGGTGATCGGCGGTGGCCGCAACGATTCGCCATCAGAGGTGACGGGAGACATTGTCTACGACACGCTTACCACTGCGAAAACATTGTTTCCCGACGCGGAGATCGTACAGATTCCAATGATGTGGGACAATACGTGGCCAACCTTCAACGAGGCTCAAAAATACGGTGCCATGGTCGAGGGTGGGCGTCGTGCCGTCGTTAAGATCGTGTACGATGCACCATCGTGGGGTCTGTTTTGGAAGTCCGGCATGACTGATATCCACCCCAATACTCAAGGCTCGGATATTTATGCGCAGTATGTCGCAAAAGGCATTAAAACCGGTGTGGCGAAACGAGTCGAAGAGTATTCCAACGTCACGTTGTCCGGTATTGTAGATGGCTTTCTGAAGGTGTTCGTTGACGGGCTGGACGTCCATTTTTATTTCCGTGGCAACAAAACCGTTTGGAATACGGACGTTTTCGCCACGGTCAACGAGGCTAACATGTTCGGTAATTGGATACCACTATTTGGGGTCAAAGAGTCCAATGAAGGATACGTCAAAATCAAATTCAACGGCCAGTCTTTTAGTATTATCGACATGCTGCAAGGCGACGGTGGTGCAGGTTATCTTGATTTTGATTTTTCCATGAGCTGCTTCCACTAACCCCCTACGGTAATAGCCATATCGCCTATAATGGTGATATGGCTATTACTTTTAATCAATGGATTGACCAGACTAAAAACCGTTTTTGGGACATGGACGGCGCGTATGGCGCGCAATGCTGGGACCTGTGGGCGAAATACAGTATGGACATGTACGGCATGTCCATTCAGGACTGCATAACCCCAACCGGCTATGCGGGAGGCTTATACACGTCATACCCCGTATCCGCACGGTGCGAGCAAGTGTACGAGCGTATTCCAGCGGACGGATATCAGCCGGTGGCCGGTGACGTGGCAATATGGGGGTACGGCACGTACACACCCTACACGCATGTTGCCATAGTCGCCGGCAATGATGGAGTAAAAGACGGTAGAATCTACGTGATCACGCAAAATCCGGACGCAAGCGCACTTAAATGGTTCCCGATCGACGGACTGTTAGGCTACTTACACCCCCGTACCATGCCTAAGTCGGACGTGGACAATCCCACCGGCGACAACAATCAGGGACACCCTGATTCCGGACGGAGGGGGGCGTGGATACATTGGCAGGGAGACAACCTATACTTGCATGAAACGGACAATAGCGGGTCACATACTCGTATTTTCTATAAGACAACGGCCAACAATTTTTCTGAAAAAGCATCACAGGGGCAACCATCAGACTCACAAGGCCAAGGGCACCCATCCAGCTCGACATCACCGGAAAACTCGTATGCGCTCTATGTGATCGGCACGGTTGAATCCGGTCTGCGGTGGGATGCAGTGGAAGCAGCCAATCTCCAAGGCATCGGCATTGCACAATGGAGTTTCGGGCGACGCTTGCAAGTGCTTAACAAGATGCGGGAAGCCGACCCTACCGGCTACGCCGCATTCAAAAGCACGGCTCCTGAGATTGCGGGACTCATGGAATCGGGGGGAGATTTTACCCGACCGCTCACCTCGACGGAAGCAGCGGCATTCCAAACATGGGCGGCACGTGGCGAATCGCATGAGGGGCAGCGCAAACAGTTTGCCGAAGACTACGCGGGATATCCGCAAGAGTATGGTGATGATAAAATGCAAATCTTGTGGGTGACCGCATATCACCAATCACCGGCAAACGCCTTGAAGGTGCCGAAAGCGTCGAATCTCGCGCAGCTCAAAACCAATATTTTGAACACGTATCCATTCCAGCCATACGTAAGCCGATACAATCAGGCATACTCGCTGCTGACTGTGTGGGATGGTACATCGAATCCGCCCGCATTCTAATATGTGTGGTATAATGATACGTGTCGGCATGTGATAACTTCCCTTGAGCCGACCGTAACCAATAGGGGGAGCGTAACGGTGGTCATGACGTTACGCTCCCCATTATTTTAGAGGTGAGCAGACATGGCGTTACAGACATTGGCTGAAGACGACTACTACGACTTGCATAATCTGCTCACCCGTAACGCGCCGTGGAATTTCGTGATCGGCGCACGTGGCCTTGGCAAGACTTTTGCCGCAAAACGATACGGCATTAAAGAGTTTATTAAAAACGGCCATGAATTTATTTATCTTCGTCGCACGGACGTGGAACAACACCGCAAGGAAACCTTCTTCAAAGACATCCAAGAGTTCTTCCCATCCTACGAGTTTCGAGTGAATGGCGAAAAAGGGCAGGTGCATAAGACATCATGGGACGAAAAAGATTGGCGCACATGCTGCTACTTCGTCGCACTCTCACAAGCCGGTGGTCTGAAATCGGTAGCCTATCCTAAAGTGCACTTGATTGTTTTCGACGAAATCTTTCCCGATAATCTCAGATTTTTGAGCAATGAGGTAAACAGTTTCAGCGAGTTTTATAACACGGTAGACCGTTGGCAAGATCGCACCAAAGTACTGTTTTTGTCCAACGCGGTGCAAAAAGCGAACCCCTATTTCGCGAAATACCGGTTGGACATTGGTGCTCAGCAAGCGAATCAGCAGCAATATAAGTTGTATTGTGGCGGTTTCGTGTGTTTGGAATTGGCTGATTACGGCGGATTCAGCGCGAAAGTCGCCAAGTCAAAATTCGGTAGATTTTTGGAGCAGTACGACGGGGATTACGCGGACTATGCAATACGCAATAAATTCCGTGACGAATCCGACACGCTACTAGCCACCATTCCAGCAGACGGCGGACTGTCTTATGTTTTGGACACTACCGACTATGCGCGTTTTGGTATTTGGGTTTCCGTGTCCGAACGTGACGGGCATGTTTCACAATATGTTTCACGACGTATTCCGAAAGACAATACTCGCCCCGTCTACACGCTCGACCCCAATCATGTTGACGAAAAAACATGGTACGTCAAAAAATCGGATGATATCATACGGCGACTCACCACCGGCTACCGACTGGGCAAAATAAGATTTGATGATTCACAGGTCAAGGCCGATTTCGGCCTGATCATCGGTGAATTGTTAGGAAAATAGAAAGGATAATATCAATGACAATGACATCAACGGACGTATGGTGTGTGTTCGCGGTAGTCTTTTTCATCATCGTAGACTACGTGACCGGACTCGCTAAAGCCATACTCAACGACACGCTCAGCTCCCAAAGAATGCGTCAAGGCTTATGGCATAAGTTCGCCTACCTTATGCTCACTTTGGTAGCCTATTTCGTGGACATGATCAATCTCCATGTCGACCTCGGACTTCCGGTCAGCGTGTTCGTTTGCACGGTAGGCGGTATCAGCCTGATTGAGCTTACCTCAATTCTCGAAAACATCACCGCCATCAATCCAGAGCTAGCGGACACACCGTTTATGAGTGTATTCGCAAACAACAATACCCCCAAACATAAGAAGGAAAACTAACATGAACATTCAAGAATGGATGAACTCGGTTAACGGACAGGTTGTAGACATGGACGGTGCCTATGGCGGGCAATGCTGGGACCTATGGAGCAGCTACGCACGCAACGTATACGGCATTCCAGCCGCAGACACCAACACCGTAGACGGATACGCAGCAAGCGTATGCACTGATCGTTACAACCGCTCCCAAGTACTGCAAAACACATTCAGCCGAGAAGGAGCCAACTACACGCCGTCTTACGGTGACGTGGCATTTTGGAACGGTGCGGGCATGAATCATGTCGCCATCGTGGTACGAGACAACGGCAACGGCACCCTTAACACCATGTCGCAGAATCCAAACAAGGCTGGATATGTTACGATCGGCAAGGCCGGAATCATCGGATACTTCCACCCGCGCACGGTAAGCGCACCGGCACCCGCACCGAACAACAATAATGTAACCATCACCGCCCGAACTTACAAGGTCAACGTAGACACGCTCAACGTACGATCAGCGCCGTCCACCTCAGCACAGGTAGTAGCCCAGTATCATTACGGCCAAACCGTCAACCTCTCCGAAGGCGGCACAGTCGCAGACGGATACATTTGGGCACACTATGTCGGTGGTTCAGGCGCAACCCGATACGTCGCACTCGCCCCAGCCGATAAATCAGCATGGTATCTCGTGTTCGCCTAAGTTAACGGCATAAAACAAGCCCCTAGGTTACTCACCTAGGGGCTTTACTATTACCACGTCCGAGCGAACACTTCCAAGTCCTCAGCAGAAAACAGAAGCAAACAGTCATCCGTTTCATAAGGCAAAAGGAATTGATACGAATCATATAGAGCCATGCCGTAATCATCAACGGCCTGATCACGATCAATCGAACTCGTAACACCGTCCTTGACGCCATGAAGCGTTACAGACGGGTCATCCCACAAAGTGGTCAGCAGTTCATTCTTTTCCTTGAGAGTCATATTTGAAATCATCATTTTATT
>ERZ791808.1468-NODE-1468-length-17759-cov-3.317047_pt1 | contig 17759 bp, 9 predicted proteins | sample MGYA00510305_ERZ791808 | MGnify/ENA primary metagenome ERZ791808 (study PRJEB30046, sample SAMN00792024) | human gut metagenome | study: EMG produced TPA metagenomics assembly of the A metagenome-wide association study of gut microbiota in type 2... | reverse complement strand
GAGGAAGCCATGGCGATTGCGCCGAAACGAGAGACACCGCCGTAGGTCGGCTTGACACCGACGGTACCGGTCAGCGAGCCCGGCTGACGGATGGAGCCACCGGTGTCGGTACCCAGGGCGAGCGGGGCTTCGAACGCTGCCACTGCAGCTGCGGAACCACCGCCGGAACCGCCCGGAACACGTTCGGTATCCCACGGATTGTGTGTGGTCTGGTAGGCGGAATGCTCGGTGGACGAACCCTGAGCGAACTCATCGAGGTTGGTCTTGCCCAGCAGCGGCATGCCTGCAGCCTTGAGCTTCTCGATGACGGTAGCGTCGTACGGAGGCACCCAGCCTTCGAGGATCTTGGAGGCTGCGGTGGTTTCGATGCCCTTGGTGACGATCATGTCTTTGATGGCGATCGGCACGCCGGCAAGTTCCGGCAGCTGTGCCTTTTCCTCATCGGACTTGGCATCGAAGGCGTCGGCCTGTTCGAGAGCCTGATCGCCGGACACCTTCAGGAAAGCCTTGATGCTCGGCTCGGCGGCCTCGATGACTTCGAGATGCGCTTCAACCAGTTCACGGCTGGAAACTTCCTTGGCCTTGATCTTAGCCGCCATCTCGGCGGCGGAAAGCTTGACGAGTTCGCTCATGTCACTCCTCCCCCAGAATGCGCGGTGCAACAAACATGCCGGCCTCGGAAACCGGGGCTCCTGCGGTCGCCTCTTCCTGAGTCAGCGGGGTTTCCGGCACATCCGGGCGCAGGTAGGCTTCCAGCGGAATCGGGTTCGCGGTTGGTTCCACATCGTCGGTAGCGACTTCCTGGACCTTGTTGATGGATTCTGCGATGACGTTCAGATCGCCCTGCAGACGGGTGATCTCCTCGTCAGTAAGTGCAATTCGGGCCAAATCGCCCAGATGCACGATTTCTTCTTTGGTGAAAGTAGGCATGTCCCTAACATTAACGCGTCTGTGTGACGAGCGCCCGCCCATTTCGCCTCGCCCGGCAGCCCCACCACGCTCCCGCCCTACCACCCCACCAAAGTCCCAATTTCCCCGGCAGCCCCACACTGCATGCCGTCCGGCAGCCCCACACTGCATGCCGCCCGGCAGCCCCACACGCTAACCGCAACAGCCTGCCGCACCAACACCCCAGCTCTGTCAGAGTCCCAAATCCCCCACCCACTGGAACAAAAGGACGCCAAACGCTGTTTCACCGGGCAAATCCCTCCAGACACTGGAGGATTCTTCCCGCCAACAAGCCATCCACAGTCCCAAAACCTCCATCCACAGTCCCAAAACCTCCACTCACTGGAACAATCCGGGCCCAAACCAGCCTCTCATCGTCCCGATTCGTCCACCCGCTGGAAGAATCTTCCCGCTGAACGCTCTGCTGGAGTCCGGATTCCTCCAGAAGATGGAAGGATCCTCCCGCGGAAGGCCCCACTAGAGGCCAAAATCCTCCAGTCATTGGAACAAAACGGACACTAAAAGCAATACAACCGTCTAAAAACCTCCAGCCACTGGATGAATTCCCCACTAGCGCTTCGTCAGAGCCCCTATTCCTCCACCCAATGGAAGAATTCTCCCGCAAGCCAGCCATCCACAGTCCCAATACCTCCACCCAATGGAGGAATCTGGACTCTGAACGGCATCCCAATACTTAAAAATATCCAACCAATAGAAGAAAACAACAAAAATTCACACAAAACAAGCGGATACAAGCACTTATCTGCAAAACAACCACCCAGTTATCCACAAAACCCGTAAGTTATCCACAGACACGCCCGAAACAGCATCCTCTATCCACATTTGCCGATCGCACTTCCATAGCAGAGCCACAACAAGGTAACGTCAAATCATGAAAGCATATCCTCAAATCGATGCGCTGCTCGATCAAACAGAAAATGCGCAACGATGCGCACACAGCAGTGACCCTCTCATCCAGAAGGGACTATATCGCAGATACCGCGCGGGAGATTTGGCGCGCCCATACCCAGGGCTATTCGCCCGTGCCGAATATTGGAATCAGCTGAACGAGCCCGAACAATCGTTGCACGCGGCCCGAACCCTCAGCAGGCTCCACCCCAACTGGGTTTTCGCAGGAATAACAGCCGCCGCAGCCCACGGATTCGACCACCCGCGATTCCTGCACCGGCAAGGACTGACCATAACATTGCCCAATCACGGATCATACCGGCCGCACGACAAACTCAATATCATCTACAGCCCATATCCCAGAGAAAATGCGGTACTCGCAAACGGAATCCATGTCACTAATCCCCCTCGTACCTTATTGGACTGTGGACGGACGTTAGAGTTCATCTATTCCCTGCCGATTTTCGATGATGCAGCAGCAGACGGAATCGAAGAAAAGCAGATCTTGCAGGAATGCGCACGCACGACACTCGATTGCTCGCGCATCTTCAAATTGTTGAGATATACCGACGCAGGAAGTGAAAATGGCGGTGAATCTTTTGCTCGGGCAGTCATGATTGAAAACGGTTTTGCGGTTCCTCAATTGCAAGTCTCCTTCGCCGACTCGCTTACGGGAAAACAATTTAGGGTCGATTTTTATGGCGCACAACCGATGGACGTATTATTGTCGGAGAACTTGACGGCACAGCAAAATACGTTGATCCGAAAATGACTGATCGTAGGAGCATCCAGGAGACCGTTCAGGCCGAGCGAGAACGCGAGCAAGCGCTTTTTCGCGCAGGAGTTACGGAAATTGTCAGATTAACTTTTGACGATGCAGTCCAGCAAAAACCGCTGATTGCGAAACTGCGGCATGCTGGGGTTCCTTGCGTTTCATAGGGTAATCATCTGCGGGAAGATTCCTCCAGTAAGTGGAGGAATCGGAACGTTGAGAAGCTCGCCACCGGGAAGATTTCTCCAGAGGGTGGAGAAATCTAGACTCTAGCAGGGCACTCAGCGGAAAGATTGCTCCAGTGGGTGGAGGTTTTGGGTCTCTGGTGAGGCTTTCAGAGGGAAGATTCCTCCAGCGACTGGAAGAATCAGGACTCTGACAGGCTTGTTAGCGGGAAGATTGCTCCAGTAAGTGGAGGAATCTTCCCGCAGAACACCGTACTAAAGTCCCAACCTCGCCAGTCACTGAAGGACTCACCCCGCCAGACGCCCCACAGGAGACCCAAAACCTCCACCCACTGGAACAATCATCCCGCTGACAGAACTCCAATCGTCCCGATTCTTCCAGTCACTGGAGGATTTTGGACGATAGGAGATGGAGGTTAGAGCTGGGGAGCGGCGTGCTGGGAGATCCATGCGTGCATGGAAACGGCGGCCGCGGCTCCGGCATTGATGGAACGCACCGAACCGAACTGGGAGATGTAGACCACGTCATCGGCCAGCTCGAGCGCCTTTTCAGACAACCCCGGACCTTCCGCGCCGAACAGCATGAGGCATCGCTTCGGGAAATGGTAGGTTTCCATCGGCACCGCGCCGGGAATGATATCGAGCGCAATCACCCGCGCGGCCTTCAACTCGGCGATACGCTGATTAATCGCCGCCAACTGCGCCATACAAGTGGACTCGTTTCCATGTTCAATACCACTCGTAGCTGAAACGTCCATTGAAATACCAGATGGAGCGCACCCAGCAACACGGATCTCAGCTAACGAAGCCGCCTCGCTCATGCAGGCACAGTTCGCTTTTTTTGCATTTTCACGCATGCGGAATGCGATTGCGGCCGCTTGCGATTGGACTGCGGCGATTTCTCCGGCAATGCGCAGCTTCCAGCATTCGACAAGCTCGGCTATGGACGGGTGGTTTTCGACGTGCTGGTACAGTTCCGTCATCAGCGCGCCCTTGCGATTCCACTTGTGCGGTCCGACGATATGTACACGTTTCGCTTGGAATGCGTTGGCAGTGCGCACCATGGATCCGATATTGAAATCGTGCGTCCAGTTTTCCACGGCAACTTCGAAATCATGCCGACCATGATCGTCAAGATCATCTTTAATGGCCGAAACCGTCCAGTAGCGGTACCGGTCAAGCACGTTACGACGGTCGCCCTCATCAAGCAGCACAGTATCGAATCGACGATCATAATTCGGTGATTGCGGATCATCCGGACGAGGTTCGCCAGGATGCGTTTGGCCCCACGGACCTACGCCCACCTCACGAAAAGCCGGCTCTCCGGACGCTTTCGCCGCAATATCAATAGGATTAGGCTGATGCACGATTTTCCTCACATTCGTCGTCCGATATTTCGTCGACAGGTAACTTCTGTTATATCTTCCACCATTCGCCCACGATCAACATCGGCAATCGCAGCATTGCCCACCGCGATTTTGGAGATCGCCTGCCGTCAACCGCATCCGTACTGCCGACTTTATTTTTCCTTTACTCATGTCAGCATGAACGTCAGCATGATTCCAACAGAACAATACCCGTGAAACATTCCATGAAACACGGCGGATGACATCATTAAAAAACCGCCGGTACAACCGGAAAGTCGCGCTGGTCAGTGAAGCTCCGACTCCTTGAAGACCTCCACAAACGGCAGTTCAGCTTCGGACCCATCCACCGGATTGACGACTTTGATCGACGGGTCGGCCATATCGACGCCACCAATCAACGAAGCGACAGCAAGCACTTCGGCGCCTTCGTTCTTCACCACGGAGAAGTCAAGGCTCAACTCATTGCCGTTACGCAAGGTGACCAAAGAGGACGTCTGCACATATGACTTTTCAGACAGCCAGGAATCCAGCAACACCACACGTTTACCGGCAATCGAAGGCCCCTTGATGGACGGATACACAAAATCCATCACAAAACCGTTAAGGTTTTCACCTCGAGAAGCGGCCGCCTGGATCATAGCGGAAACCAGCGGAACCGCAGCCGCAGTCAGCGCACCAACCGCATCGAAATCATCAACGGAATAGCCGGCCTCTTCCAACGTATCCAACAAAATATGCCCAACAATCGACGCTCCACGATGGTCGAACAACACTGAGGAAAGTTCCGAGAACGGCTTATCGGCCATCTCGGCCTGCAGCAGCGACTTGAGCTGATCACGCGGTTCAAGCATGGCGAAATCAACGGCTGCGTTCACAGTATCGCCAGCGGTTGCGGCAGTGGATTCAGCAACCGGCTTGGTCTTACGGAAAGTCTTCTCTTCGGTCATAGTCCCAGCCTACCGTTTCTACTCGTCAAAAGAGTGACAGTGTTGGTGTCAACAAGCAACGTCCAATATCTCCCATCAACAGATGGTCAACAGAAAATCAACATTTCAAAAGTCAGGCCGGTCTCACCATAAAGATGAAACCGGCCTGAACCGAACCCAAGAAACCGGCGAGAGCAGCAGATTACTCACTTAAGCGCGAGAATCCACTTCAGATCTGTTTCAAACTCCGCTTCCAGGTTCGCTTCCGGACTCTCATCTGGTCTCGCTTCCAGCCCCGCTGACGCACCGGCGCAATACCACACCCGCTCCCACCAGCAACACCATCACGGCGATTACGCCACTGACAGCCGAACCGGTATTGGCAACCTTATTGCCGGTCTTGGAAGCAGTATTGTTCTTACCATTGCCAGCAGAATTACCGGAATTACCACCAGAATTATCCGAATCCCCAGGTTTGTCCGAATCTCCGGGCTTGTCCGAATCGCTCTTCAGCGAAGCCTGCGCCGCTGTCAACGCTTCAGACGCCTCATCGACGTCCGCCTGCGATAGCCCCTCATCCAAAGCCTTAGACAGCGCCAGTTTCGCAGCGTCACGAGTCTCAACGAACGCATCCCACTTCCCACTGTCATATCCGTTGTTGACCACCGCCGCAGCATCCGCAACAGCGGAAGACAACGCATCGGTCTTCGCCATCGTGATCGACACGCCTTCATCGGTAGGATTGATGGTTTGCATCAGCCCGTTTTCGTCAAAGGTGATCTCGTCGATCGCGGTTTCGCGGTGAAAGCCAAGCCCGGAAGTAAACACGCCAAGCGGAGTGTAGTGACGGTGATACGCCATGAACCAGCGCTCTTCGCCATTCGCGTCCACCACGTGCACTTCGGACTGATGGGCCGTACCCTGCAAATTCTTCGACGCGTCCTTTTGCAGGAGCACGCCATGGTTGTCGATATCAGTCACGGAGCCATCTTCCTTGAACAGCGACGGCGAAGTGCCGTATTCGACGTGGTAATTCGCCGATCCGGCATCGTCGCATGACCACGTCCAGTGATAGACGCCATCGCGCTTGGACACCACAACGGATTCCCGGAAGTTGTTCAGACCGTTGATCCGTTTGACCGTTCCCGGCACCACGCTCATCATGTCATCGCTCAATTGGGCGATGGCCGCCGAACCGTTGCCGTACAGGATATACGACGTGCCGTCATCATCGGTAAAAATCGACGGATCGATGGCCTGCCCCACAGTCACACCCTCCATCGAACGCGTAACGATGGGGTCTTTGGCCGCCTTGTATGGGCCGGCAGGCGAATCCGCTACCGCCACGCCAATCGCCGATTCACCGCTCTCAAGCTTGGCGCAGTAGTAGAAGTAATACTTGCCATTCTTTTTCTCGATGGTCGGCGCCCATGCGGATCCGACAGACCAAGGCGAAATTGCCGTATTCTCGTCGCCATTCGTGGTCGGCTCGTGATTCTTATCCACGTCGAGGATCACTCCTTCGTCGGTCCAGTTGACCAGGTCGGTCGAGCTGAAAGCATGGAAGTAATTCCCACTCCATCCCGAGAAGCCATCAGTCGTCGGGAAAATCCAGAATTTTCCGTCGAAATAATCGATATCCGGATCGGCATATTGCCCCGGCAAAACCGGATTATTTGACTGAACCGCCTTTTCGAGCGTCCATTTTTCGCTAACGATACCACCGTTGCCGTCCGAACATTCGATTACAAGCGTATGCCTCTTGGACATGTCAAGCTTGTCACCGCTGGCAAACGACTTGCCATCGACCGTGACACTCGCATCGTCGTAAGTCAGCGCGAACGTTACCGGAACGGCGTTGATCTCGGCACGATTGTTCACTACGGAGGTGATGGTTTTCGCGTCGCAATCCATGCTGGTACGCACGTTGCTGTGCTTATCGGTGCCACGCAATGCATCTGCTTGCGACGAGGTCGGCACAGTGCCCACAGTGATGGATGCGAGCGCGGGCGCGTTGTTCCGTTGTGCGATTTCGTTGGCGTTCAGCGTTCGATTCCAGATGGTCAGATTGTCCATCAGACCGGAATAGTATTCGCCGGATCCCCAGTTGGCTTTGCCGATTTGCAGGATTCCTCCGGTTTCGCCAAGGATTTCCTTGACGCCCAGCCCGGAAACGTCCGTGCTTTCGCCGGCAAGCACGCCATCGATGTAGACACGTGTCGCCTTCGCGTTTACCGTGACGGTCACGTTGTGCCATCCGTCGCCGCTTGTGGTGGCCGATGCGTTGCCTCGACCATCTCGACTGCCGTCGGTGTTGTATCGTTCGACAACAACGCTGCCGACCTTATCAAGCACTCCGATGTAGTGTTCGGATTGGTTGTACGTCGGGGCAGCCGTGGACGGAGCCGCGTAGAAGGTCCAGCCGGTATTGCCGTTGGAGTCGGGCTTAGCATCGTAGGAGACGGTGAACTCGGTGGCGTCCAACAGCAGTGCGGCGCCATTGGTTTGCGTGACGCTCAGCCAGGAACCGCTGCCCAGTCGAGCGGCTTTGGTGCCGTTGTTGCCATCTTCAAGCTTGGCCGTTCCGTGGATTCCGGCAACTGCCAGATCGCTGGTGTAACCGGTTTCCTCATCGTCAAAGGTGAATTGCGCGATCGGATTCTTCTGCTGTGCCAGAGGAGTGTTGGGCGCGGTATGTTCGCCGTAAGCTGCGAGCACGGCGGTTTCCTCGTCGACGTTTAGACGGACGACGGTGCCATGGCGGAATCGCTGTCCGAAATTGGCTGAGGCCTTTGAGAATGTGCCCGACTTCTTCAGGGACGACAGTTTTGCGATGGTCCAGCCGGCGTAGCCTCCGTTGTCGCCCATCACAATCCACGCCCCATCAGTGCCTTGGTACACGGTCAAACCTTCGATGCGGGTGCTCAATCCTGATTCCGAGGTCTTGACGACTTTGTCTCCAGTAATTTTCGACGTGCCGTCGGCATTGACTTCGGAGTCGCGTTCAACTAGTCGGGTCCACTTCTGCGCTTCCAGAGAATCCGCGGTGTCGATCACCGTGTACCAATCCGATGTGGAGAAACGATAGTAGGATCCGTCATCGCCTTGCACGATTGTGGTGTCGATGATGTTATGCAGGTCGGCCGAGCTTTGATCGATCCAGATTTGAGGATTCTCAAACGTGGTGAAGTCCGAAGTGTATGCTTTGTACACTTTCAGCGCGGTATTGCCAGTAGTGGGATTGTCTCCGCCTGTTGACAGGTCGCGGCTTGACCAATACACCAGATATTTGCCCGCTTCGGCGTCCCAGATCGCTTCGGGAGCCCAAGCGTTGCCGACTTTGCCTTCCAAACCGGTTGATACCAGTTCAGGATCGGTCCAGATGACGAGATCCTTGGATTTGGCGACCACAAGATAGGTGCTGGCGTTGATCTGATTCCAAGAACCGCCCGAAGCGCTTCCTTCGGCGTGCAGATCGGTGCCGAGCATCACATACTTGTTGCCGTCCGCATCCGGCTCTTCCAAGCGAATCAGATGCGGATCGCGGATGCCTTTAGTGCCTTGCGTGGAAGACATGATTGCCTCACCATCGTTCAGCGCCTGCCATTTCAGGCCGTTTTTGCTGTATCCGTAATTGATTTTTTCATAGTCGGATGCGTTGAAGTACAGCCACAGATATCCGGCTTTCTTGGCAGCATCGTCATCTTTGGGATCATCCTTGCCGTCATCCGGCTTGGATACCGTCACGGTTGCCTCCACGGGCATGCGGGAGTCATCTTGGGCGGTTCCCTTGACGGTGAAGGTGCCAGCCTTGGCGTACTGGTCCGCGTCGATGTCATCCCATTGCACGTCAGCATCCTGTTCGGAGCCGTCAGCCATTGTCAGATGCACGGTTTCCGGCATCGTCGGAGCGGTCCCGGCGTTAGTGGACACGTCAACCGATGCCACCGACTTGACCGCGATGCTCGGCGCATAGGCTTCAAGCACGGTCTGATACTGGGCGCGGGTGACCGGAACCACGGTGCCGTGACGGGGCTTGCCACCATCGGAATTGACGGGGAAGTTCTCCTCGGGCATCTTGTCGCCGATTACCGTCCACTTCGAAGCGTCGGAAATGTCGGTGGTCGCCATGGGCACGTAATGGTTCGGACCTCCGTGATAGCTGGGCTGGTCGGCGAACAGATAGTATTGGTATCCGTTCACATCGCCTTCGTTGGCTTTGAACAGCGAGGGGCCTTCGCCTGCGGAGAAGGTGCCACCGTATCCGTTGGATTTGTCGTTGCCGATCGCGGTGCCGACTTCGCTCCACGAGCTGCCGGACAATGCCGTGCTGTAGTCTTTGACGCCGGCTTTTCCAATGGAATCGGTCAGGGTGTTGGACTTCTCCTGGCGCAAGGTCATCGACTTTTCATCCTTGTAGATGCGGTAGTAGGTGTCGCCTTCCTTCTGCACCGTCACATCAATGGAACCCGCTCCAGCTTGGCCTCTCCGATCCACGTCAATCCACGTCTTCGGTTTGGAGAACGTGATGAAATCAGGCGTCGTCACATACATCATGCGGTTGTAACTTGGCGAGGTACGAGTGCTCGAATCGTCATTGTCGTACAGATTCGAGGCCCAGTAGACCACATATTCGCCCAACTCATCATCCCAGTAGGCTTCCGGAGCCCACGTGTTGCCCGCGCTGTCGTCGCTGACCTTGATATGACGCTGGTTCGTCCAGTTCACCAGATCATTGGATTCCCAAACCTCGATATACAGCGAACCGTTGTACTGTGCCGCCGAGAAACCGCCCTTCCTGCCGGAGATCTTCAGATCGGTGGCAAGCATGTAGAAGGTGTCGCCGTCATGCGAGCGCATGATGAATGGATCGCGCAATCCCTGTTCGCCTTCGGTGGAGGTGAACAGCGGAGTGCCTTCATTGAGCGTATTCCAGTCGAGCGCGTTGTTGCCCTTGGAAGCGGCGAGGCTTATCTTCTCGCCTCCCACGCCTTCGCCGGTGAAGAACGCCCAAATGTATGCCTCATCTTTGCTTTGGTCGGAAGGCATCGGCGAAACGGTGATCGGGAATTCCCGGTTTGCGGTGGCACCGTTGTTCGTCGCCGTCGCTTCCAATGTCACGTTGACGGAATCTTTGCCGGCAGCCGGCCGATTCACCGATACTTTGGCATTGTTCTCGTTATATCCTTCGGCGATAGAAGCGTTCGCACCGCCATCGTTCTTGACGGACCATGTAATGGCGGAGCCATTGTCACCGACCGTCGGCACCACGAAATTGCTACGAATATCGTCGGCGTCCAAGATATTCACGGCATCAAGATCGCTTTGGATCTTCTCATCGTCCGATATGATGTGCGGAACCGTAACCTTAAACGTCCGCAACTGATCGTCCGAGCCGTTGAGCTTGGCAGTCAAAGTTGCCACAGCATCGGCTTCACCGACTGCGGGGCGAGTAACTTGCGCGGTTCCATCTTCCGTGAACCGGATCGCGTTGTTATCGCTCGACCAAACGATCGGCACACCGTTGCTTTCCGTAATGACGGAGAAGTTTTCGGTTGCCTCTTGCGCAACGCTGATGGCGTTGAACGCATCGGTCGCCGCAGCTAGGGAACTGTCGTAAATCTTGAAATTGTCGATCAGACCGGTAAAGTATTCCGCGCCCCAATTCGCTTTGCCGAGTTGCAGAATACCACCGTCTTTGCCGAGGATTTCTGTCAGATCATGGCTTTCTTTGGCCTCCACGCTGTTCACAAGTGTGCCGTTGACGTACATTGTGGTGGATTCGTCGGATACGACTACATCCACGTGCTTCCAGCCGACACTGGAAGCACCGCTGACATTGGCTCCCGTGCGACCGCCCGTGGTGTTGTTGTAGCGTTCGAATGTGATCTTGTCGGTTTTGTCAAGAAAGCCGATGTAATGCTCATAACCATAGGTTGGTTTCGCCGCATCGCGGGCCGCGTACAGCGTCCAGCCGCTGTTGCCGCTTGATGCGGGCTTCGAATCGTAGCTGATGGTAATGGCATGCTTGCCTTGAAGCACCGCACTACCATCCGCGGATGTCAGGCTCATCCAGAATCCGCTGGACAGGTTGGCTGCAGTGGTGCCGTCTTCGCCGGTTCCCGTGGCCGTCTGGCCATTAATCGAAGCGACGATATTTCCTGATTGGTAGGTTCCGGTTTGTCCTGCCGTAAGATCGTTGAAATTCAGATCTACAAGCAGGCTGCTTTCGTTCTTGTATTTGTCAAGCGCCGATGGCTCCGATGCCATCGTACTTGGCGCAACGAGCAGAACGGCAGTCATGGTTGCGGCGGCGACGATAGTGCCGGTCAACCGTTTGACGGTGAGATGTTTTCTCGTATTCATAAATATTCCTTGAAGAATTCAGCATTAGTGCATGCGATTCATGCATAACAAGGAGGATGAGAAACCGTCCGGAAAAGAGGTAAATAGAACCGGACGGTTTCTCTTACGGGGCTTCGTCTTGTTTTCACGCGGGATGGATGGAATACGTGGAAACGGAATAGGCGAAGCGTTCATGTGAAGTCAGCGAGCTGCCTTCCAGCGACGCAGAACAGCCAACGCACCACCGATGGCCAGGATTGCGGCGACCAGCGCTATGCCCTTGACATTGGCACCGGTATTCACCACAACCGCAGCCTTCTTCGCAGTCTTCTTGGTGGTGGTAGTACCGGGCTTAGTGGTCGGAGCCGGAGTCGGATCAGGATCAGGAGTCGGGTCCGGAGTCGGATCAGGATCCGGAGTCTGCTCGATTGCATCGTCAGACACGTTGACCAAGTTATCGGTGTACCCACCGTAGGCCGCCGTGATCTTGGAAACTTTGCCCAGCGCGCCTTCTGGAGCGGTGACTGTGGCGACGCCATCAGCATTGAGCTTGACGGTTTCGGTCCAGTCGCCAGCGGTGAAGACAACCGATCCGGCCACATTGCCGCCGTCCTTGGCGGTGACAGTGGCAGTCAGCGTGTCTCTACCGCGCTCCAGCTTGGTCGTGGAGTCAGTCGCATCCGGAGTGGTGGGGTTGGCGGTCGTCCAACGATGCATGTTCTCGGCGATGGCAGCAGGCACATTGACGAACGCACCGTGGCGGGTCGGGGTCGGCATGCCATTGGCATACACGTAGCCGCTCACACCCGCGTTCTGATCCTTCTGAGTATGCCATCCATCGGTCTGCGACAGTCGGTTGTTCCAATCGCAGCTCAGCAGAGCGGATTCGCTGGTCATGTACGGCTGGTATCCACCGGAATCAGCCATGATGACCATGGCATCCCCTGCTTCATTCTGATACTTGTCTCCGGCGTTGAGCTTGATAGCCTCCGGACCTTCGAACGGCAAGATGCGCTGGTCAAGCAGCTGCCAGCCGGTTTCCGGATCGGTATCGGGAGATGCCTCCTCGATGGTGGCCGTCAGCACCTTCGAACGCTCAAGGAACGTGGACTTGCCGTTGGTGATGTAGCTTCCGGCAGCGCCGCTTTCCTCGTTCTTGGTGAAGCGGTAGTAGTAGTCGCCAACCTTGATGACCGTGGAGTCGATACGGGAATAGTTGGTATCCTGCCACATCACCGGTTCGGTGAAGGTCTTGAAGTCGCGGGTGATGCAGTACAGCAGCACGTTGTACGCGTAGCCGGTATTGGTGCTGGTCACCGCGGTGGAACGGGTGTCGTCGGTGTACATACGTGACGAGAAGAACACCACGTAAGCGCCGAGCGAATCATCCCAGTAGGCTTCCGGAGCCCACGTCATGCCCGCATTGTCGACATTGATTTTAATGCCGGTATCGCCGTCGGCCGCGTTGGTGCGAGTCCAGTTGACCATGTCCTTGGACTCCCACACTTCAACCTTGAGCGAACCATACTGCTGGTTCTGGCCCCATCCTTGTGCGGAAACCTTCAGATCGGTGGCGATCATGTAGTACTTGTCCCCGTCATGCGACTTGAGCACGTAAGGATCGCGCAGGCCCTTGGTATCGGCGTAAGATTCGATGACCGGATTGGAATTGTTGATTTCCTTGAAGGAGAAGAAGTTGTTGCCTTCCGTGGCAGACATGTACAGCGCTTCGCCCGTCTTACCATTCGTCTTGTCGGAATCCGACAGGAAGGTGACTGCGGCATAGGCTTCGTCAGGCACTTCGCGAGTCTTTTCCTTGACTATCACCGACACTTTGGCGGTTTTGGTGACACTGCCGTCAGCGTTGGCCGCGGTGGCGGTCAGCTCTACCGGCGCGGCATCGCCGTCACCGTATGCAGGGCGGGTCACAACGCCTGCACCCTTATACGGGTCAGCGGATCCGACCGACGGCGCCTGGTAATTTGTATCGGTTCCGGTGATCACATTTTCATTGGAAGACGTCCAAGTGATGGTGGATCCGTACTTCGAGCCGGTGGAAATCAGCGGCAGATTCTCGGTGGTTGCCTCGTTGACGGCAGAAATCGCGGAATCCAGATCGAATTGGACCACGGTCGCCGGATCCAACGGCTTGACGGTGACGTCAACGCTTGCGGAAACGCCGCCGGCCTTCGTAGTCGCCGTGATTGTGGTGGTTCCTTCTCCGACAGCCGTGACGGTGCCGTCGCTGCCGACGGTGGCGACGGAAGTCTTCGACGACTCCCATATCACATCGGTGCTGATGGCGTTTTCAGGAGAAACCGTGGCCGTTAGCTTCGTAGCGCTGTTTTCAACCATGGTCAGTGCACCGTCAAGCACGCCATCGCCAACGATCGTCACGCTGCTTGGCAACGTGACGTCCGCACCTTGATAGATCTTGATGTCATCGATCGCGCCACTCCAATAAGCGTCGCCGCTATACAGGGATTTGCCGATGGTTGCGGCGGTGCTGCCCAGATCGGTCATGGTGATGCCGGTGTTTGCCTTGTATCCGACAAGTTCGCCGTCACGAAGCATGGTGAGGGTTTCGCCGTCGACGATCAGCTTGTAGTTGTGCCAGATATTGTCATTGTTAGACAGCGAAGTCTTAAATCCTTGCTCATTGTTCCACTTGTTATCGGAAATGACGAACTTCGTGGACTTGGTGCTCAGGTACCAGAACAGGTATTTCTGCTGGCTTCCACCCACAGAGAAGCTGAAATAGTTGCCGTCATCAGCATGACGTGATTTGGCAGCGAATTCCATGGTGAACGAGTTGCCCGCCTTGGCGAACAGCTCATCCGGGAACGAAGCATACTGGCCATTGCCTCGCAGAGACAACGCCTGGTTATTGTTCCTGTCGCCGAACGCTTCGACCTTCGCACCGCCGTTCATGGTCAGGTTGTACCCGTTGCCGGATGTGTCAGTCGCAGTTCCGTCGGAAAAATCATAGCTGGCAAGCAGGTTCAGACCGCTTGAAGCAGAGGGGGTTGCCGAACCGTTACCGGTTCCGGCGCCGTCTTCAGCGAATGCGACCGGCGCGAACGAAACCATCATCGGTACCGTGACCGCGATGGCAAGCCCACGTCTGAGAATATCGCGCAATCGTTGACTATGTCGTTTCATGCACTCTCCTTGATTTACCACCGCCGCACACGGTTACGACATAGAGTGATAGCTAGCACTCTGCTTATGCTTCATTGCTGCATCACCGTCGTTCGTTCTGAGTCGGCGGCGCTGGTCCGTATTTATTGTTTTTCTTTTGCTTGTGGCCGCATGGCCGGACCGTCCATGTCCAACCACGAACCGCGACGCGCCCTACAACTCTGTGAACGTTAACGGTCTATGTTCTATTCAAAACTATGGTGACTTTCACCACAATCCCAGCCAGTAACAATTCAATAACAATTCCAGCCAGCAGCCCTCTTTGCAACAAAGACGGCGGAAGCCGGACAATCCCCTTAAAAGAGCCTCATCAAGGATTTATAGACCCCCATACAAAGCCAAATAGCATTACAACACCCGCTGCAGCACTCGCCCCAAAGCACCCATAACACACCCTTTTTACAGCACCTACTGCTCGTTGGTTTCAGGGGCGGTGAGTTCGCGGACATCGGCCTTTTCTGGCGCGATCATGTTCACCGGCTCGATGATCCTGCTCTGGTCGACGCGCTGCAGCTTTCGCGCGGTGACGAGCACGCGCGATTCCAGCGACGAGGCGAACGCATTGTAGGCACCGACCGTTTTGGTGATGGCGGACCCCAGCTTGGTGGCGCGATCGCCCAACACCGCGAACCGCTCATACAATTCGCGGGACAGGTCGAACAGCATTTTCGCGTCATCGGTCAGGCTTTGCTGCTGCCACGCGTACGCCACGGATTTCAGCACCGCCCATAGGGTGATCGGCGAGGTCAAAGCCACCTTGCGCGCAAACGCGTCGTCCATCAGCGTCGGGTCAGTTTCCAAAGCCGCCTGCAGCAAGGATTCGTTGGGGATGAAGGCGATCACAAAATCGGGGGCATCGTCGAACGCGTTCCAATAGGCCTTGTCGCCCAAGGTCTTCACATGTTCACGCACTGCCTTGGCATGCGCATGCAGCAGCTCCGACTTTCGCGTCAGCTCCTCGGGCGTGGCGGTATCGGGAATCTCGCACGCCTTCTGGTAGTCGGCATACGGCGCTTTCGCATCGATCGGAATGGTTTTGCCGCCCGGCATGTGGATGATCATATCCGGACGCTGCGTGCGACCGTCCGCATCAGTGACGACCACCTGCGTGTCAAAATCCACATGTTCCAGCAGCCCGGCGGATTCCACGATATTCCTCAACTGCGCCTCGCCCCACGCGCCACGCACCTTGTTGTTGCGCAACGCCGACGACAAAGCGTTGGTTTCGCGGTCAAGACGGGCCTGCTGCTCGCCAAGCCCCTTGAGCTGCTCGCCAAGCGCACCCATCTCCCGTTTGCGCCCTTCTTCGATTTGCGAGACCTTCTGCTGCAAGGCGTCAAGATTCTTCTGCACGGGCGCTAGCGCAGACAATACCTTGCTTTGTTCCTGCAGTTTCCGCTCGTTTTCGGCCTGCTTGCGTTCCGCTTCGGCCGCGGCCCGCTCACGCTCTCGCTCCACTCGTTCCTGTTCGGCCCGTTGGGCTTGCGCGAGTTGCGATTTGAGATAGGTCAGCTGCTGGGCCAACCCTTCCGCCTGCGTGCGGTATTGGGTCACCGCCGTGGACAATTCGCTGATTCCCTGCCGATCAGCTTCGATCTGCGCTTTCGCCTCGTTAAGATCAGCGGTTTTCGCATCACGGGCCATTTCCTGCCCTTTGGAACGGCCCGCAAAAAAGCCGGCCGCGGCTCCAAGCGCAGCCACAACCACCAGAAGAATCACCACAAACACAGGATTGTCGAACATATGTTCTATATAACAGCATGACCAAGACATCTTGGAAGATCAAAGTTCGCAAGACATCCATGCCCAGCTGCATTATGCTTGGAGCCGAAAGCATGCTCACGAACATGCGGCAACGCGAGCACGCTGAATATTCGAGAGGCATTCAAGAGGCAATCCGGGGGTTCGGAAACACATGGGATTCGATTTGTTTATGACGGTGGCGGCGATTGTTGCGGCGGCCGTGGCCACTTGGGCCATCCTCAGGCTATTCCTAAGCGAAAACGATGACATAGCCCCCTCCCACCAACGCATCACCGATGACAAGCCCGCCAAGAATCACACCGAAAATCACACCGAAAATCCAGACGAGGCAGCCGGCGCAACACACCGAAGCGACATCGCCAAGCGTCTCGCCATCGCAACCATACTGACCGCTCCCACATTCACCGTAACCATGCTGACATTCGGCGGCATCACACTTCCCCACTGGCTGACCAATCCATGGCTGCACGCCATCATCGCCACGCCGGTCATGTTCTACTGCGCCGCGCCGATGCACAATCGTGGCACCGCCGCCCTGAAAAGCCACACGCCCAACGCGGATTCGCTGCTGTCGCTCGCCATGACCATTGTGTACGTCTACAGTCTGCTGGCGTGCGTGGTGTCGTGGATTTTCCCCGCGGGGTCACGCAATCAGTATTTCGCTTTCGCAAGCATGGTCGCCGTGCTATCGCTTGCGATTTCGCTGATCGCGCAACGCCCCATGGCAAAGAAAGCATCGGAAGGCGATATTCCGACCGCACAATCGCAAGAAAAGCAAGAAATACAATCTCAAGAAACGCAAGAAACACAGCAAAGCATGGATACGCTTATCCAGGCCAGCATCACATGTGAGATTCGCACGCGGGTAACGCAGATTACCGCGACCGTGACGATGGTCATCGCGGTGTGGACGTTCGCTTTGTGGCTGATTTTCGGGCTTCAGCCGAAGCTTGCGATTGCCGTGTTGATCGGTGCGACGGTTTTGACGGTCGCAGGCTTGGTTTTGCAGGCATATGACCGCTAACCGTCACGGTAAAACGGTTTTCGCAAAAGAAAATCGCGCAATCGCACGAAAAATGGGCGGACCCGCATGTGCGCAGTCCGCCCACCGTCAACGGTTAGACCGTTTTCGTGACTCGGCCAATCAACAGTCAGTCAGGCCAAACCGATCAGCCGAATGACTCCGACCGTCACTTAGCCTCTGCCGAAAAATCGTCGTCAATCTGCCCCGGCGCCCACGAGGAAAGCTCCAAATGGTCGCCGCCGGTCTGATCCACAAGCACGGTGTCGCCGTCGTGCACTTCGCCGGCCAGCAGCATGCGCGCCAACTGGTCGCCGACTT
>ERZ791808.1467-NODE-1467-length-17766-cov-19.186777_pt1 | contig 17766 bp, 16 predicted proteins | sample MGYA00510305_ERZ791808 | MGnify/ENA primary metagenome ERZ791808 (study PRJEB30046, sample SAMN00792024) | human gut metagenome | study: EMG produced TPA metagenomics assembly of the A metagenome-wide association study of gut microbiota in type 2... | reverse complement strand
TGAGATTGAGCCGTGACGATGAATTACAGGGGGAAAGCGGCAGTATCCAGACCCAAGAGTTAATATGTAAAGGGTGGTTTCTCCCACCTAATACATATGACTGCGGCTCATTTGTGGTGAATGGAACAGCAGTTGTAGGAAAGGAGTAGAAAAAGCCTTATAACCGCTGCAAATCAACACAAAAAGGAGCTGATTTTTATGAAATCCCTATTTGAGCAACTGGGCGGCAGTTATCATCAAGAGGGCAATTACCTTATCCCAAACCTTACCCCGCCGGATGAGCCAGAATATCAGATTGGCAAGTATGGGCGTATGCGCCGCAGCTATCTGAAAGAATATCGCCCTGTTCTCTACGCAAACTATCTCACGAGTGAAACGCTGCACCAGCACCTTGCCGAGATCGACCAAGCCTGCAACGAGCGAATGGAAATCATCGTTTCTGCTATGGCGAAGCAAGAGGGTGTGACCGAAGCGTTGAAAGCCGCCGACCAGATGGAATGGGTGCGCCGGATGAACAATATCCTCAGCCGTGCGGAGGAAATTGTTCTGACTGAACTTATTTATGCCTGATAAAATGCCCGTTATTGGCTGCATGGCCGATAACGGGCATTTTTGCGTATTAGTCCTTTTGCTCCGTGCTGGCTACCAGCCGGTCAAAGTCGCTCTGATACAGCCGATCCTGAATGACACGGTACTGCTCAAACTCGCTTTCCGCAAAGGCTTTTGCAATGGCAGCGGTGACCTTTCCCTTATCTCGCAGGATCTCTGCATCGTTGAATTGCAGAAAAGCGTCCAGCTTGGAGGCCCAATCTGCCATGGTCATAGGAATATGCCGTCTGGCCTGCCGGGTAGCATAGTCCAGATACATGGTGACGATTTCGTTCAGCTCCTGCATTTCATCTATGGATAAGTAATTTTTTGCAACGGACACATCTGCCTTGACGATCTTGCCGTCAGGGGCATTCTTCCATGAGGTTAGCCCCATGTGTTCCTTGGTGTGATCGGCTCGTGCCATAATGACCTCTGCCGCTGTGCCGCCATGGACGGCATAGTGCATCTTATTCTGAACTGTGGCAAAGAAATCCTTTGTGGTCTGGCTATCAAGAGAGTAGTCCACAGCGGTGGCGTAAATATCCGTGATTTTCTGGTAAAAGCGCCGTTCGCTGGCCCGAATCTCCTGAATCTCGGAAATCAGGTGATTGAAGTAGTCCTCATCAAAAATTTGTCCGTTGATAAGCCTGCTCTTGTCCAGTACATAACCCTGCTTGGTGAAGGTTTCCAGCACCTTGGTTGCCCACTGGCGGAACTGCGTGGCTCTGCCGGAATTGACCCGATAGCCTACGGCAATGATGACGGACAGAGAGTAGAACTTATAATGATAGGTTTTTCCGTTATCCGCAACTTGTGCAAAATTTGCACAAGTTGCATCTTCGGACAATTCGCCGCTTTCATATACATTTTTCAGGTGCTTTGTCACAACGCTCCGGTCTACATCAAAAAGCTGTGCAATGGCCTTTTGCGTCAGCCAGACATCGTGATCCTGTACCCGCACCTCAATGCCATCCTCATGGGCATCTTTCGTGAACACAAGGAAATCCACTGTGCTGTTGCGGATTTGCAGTTTATCCTTCTTGGCGTCTGCCATGTCGTTTCACCTCAATCTTCTTCGTTGGTTTTCTTCCCCCGGCTCTTATAAACATTATACTGATTCTTGCACCGGGGACTGCAAAATACGGAATTGGAGCGGCTGCTCAGGAACACCTTCTGGCAGTGCTTACACAGCCGCAGGGGCTTCTCCCCATCCACCAGCATGAAGCTGAACATCATCTGGACGCCCAACAGCAGGGAGTGAAAATCCCAATAGATGGTCGGCTTGTCCAGCAGCTCAATATGATAGCTGGGCGCAATGCCGCCGAAAGCGGCCATGCCCTTGCGGTACAGGTTCCGGGTGTCCTCGTCGATCAGGTCATAATCGTTGTAGTACAGAATAGATGTGGTCAGCGTAAAGGCCCAATCCTTGAACTGCTGCGCTACCCAGTCATAGGGTTCAGCATACTCCCGCTGGAAGCTCATGGTTTTCGCCATGGGTTCGTCCGCAAAGGTCATGGTCAGCGCCACCATCGTGCGGTCACCGGACACACTCCAACTGGACTCAACGCCTCGTTTCACCACATCGAGCTGGTCAAAGGGGTAGAACAGCGCCAGATAGTCTTCGGTTTCCATGGATTCCGCCTTGATAAAATGGTTTTTCGGCAGATAGACTGCCTCATAATCCATAAAGGACGGCGTGGTGGGCAGCGCTGTCATCAGGCCCAGCAGGCCGTAATGGGTTACAAACTCTAAGATAGCCTTCTGCACCTCGTCCTCTGGCTGCCGGTTCATCATCAGCATACCCACATTCAGTGCATCCAGCACGATTCCCGGCGCTTCCTTCAAGGGATTATAGATGTCAGGCTTGGCATTCTTCCCCGGCGTGATGTACCGCTTGCCGTCTGCGGCGGTTTTCAGTTCATAGCGGTCATACCGCACCCAATGGGAGCGGGACTGCTCAAAGAGATTCTTCATGGCGCTGTTCCTCTCAACTCGTAATCCAACTATATATTAACTATATTACTATTGTATCAACCGTCCTTGTCATCGTCAAGGGCGGCTTTCTTTTTTCTCGGCTTCGTTTTGTTCTCTCGGTGGATCACGGCATCTTTGCCCATGGTTTGCAGCAGTGCTTCATATTCCTCCACGAACTCGCGCTCTCGCAGGGTAATGCTGTAGTCCTTTTCCAGCTTTTCGCTCAGATGCTCATACATCCGCCTTTGCAGCTTTTTCTGAATGGTCATCCGCAGCTTACGGATGTTCCGGTCGGATTGCCCACGGATGGCAGCAAGCCTTGTGGTGCTGTATTGCTTGACGAACAGGTAGTACAGTACCTCCTTCTGTTCATCGCTGAGGGTGAAGAAGAGTTTGGAGAGAAAACGGTTTGCTGTCAGCTGGTGCAGCTCGTAGGGACAGGAGAAGATGATGTCAAGAAAATTTCCCTGACAAAGCTGGCGAAACCTTGGCAAATTCATCCACATCGGGGCGATCTTCGGATCAGGCACGGCCTGAAACTCCAACGGCACATCCCCGCGCAGGTTTTCATGGTCACGCTCCCGGCGTTCCCGATTTCTGTCCAGCTTGTTCCACTCGTCCACAACACTCAGAAAATCCGATTCCGTCCGGGCTGCTTCCTCCAGCCGCCGCAGAGCCTCTGCGCGAATTTCCCGTTTGAGCCGTTTTTCGCTGGTGGGCGCGGCTTCTTCCTCCTCGTCCTCCAGCTCGGCGGCATAGTCTCTGGGATGCTCGTCCTGCTCCAGCTCGCTTTCCAGCTCCAGCGTGCGTTCCTCCGCCAGCGCTTCTTCCAGGCGCTCATTCTCCGGCGCACCGTCAGAAGCGTCTGCCCAATCGGCAAAGCCATCCTCGGCCAAATCAAGGGCTTTATCTTCGCACAGTTCCTCAGATTCTTCTTCCTCATCGGAAAAATCATCGTCAAGCAGCAGATCATCCTCCCATAAATCCACGACGGCTTCACCTCCCGAAAAATGTTTTTCTTTTTCTCAAAAAACAGTTCCGATTTACACCCCGTTTTTCTCCTATTAGTGAAAGGGTAACCCAAGAACAAGTTACTTAGGTTACTTTTTCGAAATACTGCGGACAGAGAGGAGAAATGAGTATGGAAAACCCGTGCAAAGACACAGTTGGCTTACAGCCAACGGAACCAGACTTATTATACCAAAAACCAACAAATCACGCAAGGAGGAAGCCTATGGAGCAAACGCAACAGGAACAGTTCATTATCCGGCGCATCGGCGGCACCACCTATAAGGTAAGGGTCGCATTCAGCGAGACAGCAGCGGAGACCATGGAGGAAAAGATTCTGCGGATGATCCGCAATGAAGGGGTTACAAATGACGGTACTTGTGGTATAATGGAGGTGCCACAAATGAGCCGTCAGTCTGAAAGGAGCGCCGAATGCGCATGAAACAGACTGAGGAAAAGATCACCGCTCTCTATGAGCGGCTAAGCCGTGACGATGACAATGCCGGTGATAGCAACTCCATCGTGAATCAGAAAAAATACCTCGAAAGCTATGCCCAGCAGAGAGGCTACACCAACTGCCGTCACTATACCGATGATGGCTGGAGCGGTGGTAATTTTGACCGTCCCGCATGGAAACGGCTGGTGGCGGACATCGAGGCCGGAAAGGTGGCTCATGTGATTGTCAAGGACATGAGCCGGGCGGGTCGTGATTATCTGCAAACCGGCTTTTACACGGAGGTATTCTTCCGGCAGCATGGCGTACACTTTGTTGCCATTGCCAACGGCGTGGACAGTGATGACCAGAACAGCAACGAATTTGCGCCCTTCCTCAACATCATGAATGAGTGGTACCTGCGCGACCTGAGCCGCAAGCAGAAAACCGCCATTCGTGTCAAGGGGGAATCCGGCAAGCCCACCACCAACTGTGCCATCTATGGCTATAAGAAAGATCCTGAGAACAAATACCACTGGCTGATCGACGAGGAAGCGGCTGCCGTGGTGCGGCGTATCTTCCAGCTGACCATTGAGGGCAAAGGCCCTTACGATATTGCCCGCATCCTGTTTGATGACAAGATCGACACGCCTGCGGTCTACTTCGGCAAGCAGAACAAGGGCATCTGGAAAAGCAAGGAGGAGTTCCCCAACCCCTATAACTGGAGCGGCTACATCGTCGGGCAGATTTTGTCCAAGCCAGAGTATATGGGGCATACGGTGAATTTCCGTTCCCACAAGCAGTCCTACAAGGATAAGAATGCGGTGATGAATCCACCGGAGGAATGGCTGATCTTCGAGAACACCCACGAAGCCATCGTGGATGCAGAAACATGGGAGCTGGCGCAGAAGTTGCGGAAAACACCACGGCGGCATGACACGCTGGGCGAGGCCAATCCCCTGACGGGGCTTGTGTTCTGTGCTGACTGCGGAGCCAAGATGATGAACCACCGCTCAAGAGGCGGCACGGAGAATAATCCGTATCCGTCGGATTTTTACGATTGTTCCACCTATACGCTGGCACATCAAAAACGCACCCACGCTTGCAGCGGACACTATATCCGCAGCAAGGTGCTGCGGGAGCTGATTCTGGAAACCATCCGGGCGGCCAGCACCTTTGCCATCTCTGACCGAGACGCTTTTCTGGAGAAGGTGCGCTCCGCCTCCCAGCTGCGGCAGGCAGAAGCGGCCAAGGAAACCAAGCGGAGGCTGAACAAGGAGAAAAAGCGGATTTCTGAGCTGGACACCATCATCAAGAGGCTCTATGAATCCTTTGCTGTCGGGCGCATTACCGGAGAACGCTTTGACAGTCTGCTGGCGGAATATGAGGCGGAGCAGAAAGCGCTGACAGTATCCGTCTCTGAAATGGAAATGCAGATGTCCGCCTTTGCGGAGGACACCGACCGAGCCAAGCAGTTTCTGGAGCTGGCAAAGAAGTACACGGACTTCTCCGAGCTGACCACGCCCATGATCAACGAGTTCGTGGAGAAAATCATCGTCCACGCCCCGGAAAAAATTGACGGCGACCGGGTCCAGGAAGTGGAGATCCATCTGCGGTTCATTGGGCGGTTTGAGCTGCCTGTCACGGAGCTGACCGAAGAAGAAATCAAGCGGCAGGAGCAGCTCAAACGGCACCGCATCAAGAGCCGGGAGCGGTATCAGAAAATCAAGGCCGGTGAACACGCTGTCGGACAGTCCTTCACGCTGACTTGCAAGTGCTGCGGACAGGAATTTGCATCCAAGCGGACGAACACCCTGTTCTGCGGCCCCAACTGCCGGGCAAAATTCTACCGGCAGGAGGCGGCGGAGAGCCGCAGCCGGGAATGCACCTGTGAGAACTGCGGCAAGGTGTTTACCACAACAAGGTCAGATGTGAAATATTGCGGTGATGATTGTCGCTATCAGGCACAGATCAAGAGGCAGGGTGCACGAAAGAAAGCCTTGCGAGAAGCTAAGAACGAGGAAGAAACGAAATCAGCATAAGATAAGACGCAAACGGCGGCCTGTCCATTGAGGGGCAAGCCGCCGTTTTTTGCGCAGAAATGGAGGAACAATGAATCTTTTTGAAATTGTCAAATATGGCGTAAGCTGCCGGGAGGCGGCGGAGTGGTACGGCATGGAGGTCAACCATTACGGCATGGCCCTCTGCCCGTTTCACAACGACCGACACCCCAGCCTGTATGTGGCAGACGACCACTATTATTGCTTTGCCTGTGGAGAACACGGCGATGTGATCGATTTTGTAAGCAAGCTGTTCCGGCTCTCGCTGTATGATGCAGCGCAGAAGCTGGCAGCAGATTTTCACCTTACCCCGGACAAGCCGCCCAGCGCAGCGGCGCTCCACGCAAAGCGTGTCCAAACAGAAGCACAGCAGCTCAGAGAAAACGAGCGGCTGTGCTTTTCTGTTTTGTCCGATTACGCCCGTGTGCTGCGGGACTGGAAGGTAAGCTGTGCGCCGCAATCTTCGGCGGAAGCGCCGAATGAACGATTTGTAGAAGCCTGCCACAAGCTGGACGAGGCGGAGTATTACTTGGAGATTCTCACTTCCGGCGATTCCCACGAACGTACCGAGGTAATTCAGCAGCAGATGGCAGACAGCAAGCTGGACAGGCTGCGGCAGCGCTTAGAGAAAATTCATAAGGAGGAAACCGAAGATGGATATGACACCGCAGGCGTGGCCTGAGTGGTACGACGGCAGGCACATCAATGAGGTGCTGTTCTGCCAGCAATTCTTGGATAAACACCCCATGAAATGTGTGCGTGGGCGGCTGTTCACCGTGGACGGGCTGATTGAGGATGAGGGGCAGATTGGCAATCTCATTCTGGAGGAAATCTCCGGCGTGCTGACCGCTAATCTCTCCAAGACGGTTGCAAACTTACTTGCCAGTATCAAGCTGCAAGCCTATTCGCCGCCGCTGCCCATTGAAGCCGACCGCATCCATGTTGCCAACGGGACGTATTTTATGGACGGCAGCTTCAGTGCCGACAAAAGCTACTGCAACAATCGTCTGACCACTTCCTATAATCCCAACGCACCTGCGCCAACACGCTGGCTGCAATTTCTATCCGAGCTACTGCAAGAAGATGATATTCCCACCTTGCAGGAATTTCTTGGCTACTGCCTGCTGCCGACTACCAAGGGGCAGAAAATGCTCATGCTCATCGGCAGGGGCGGCGAGGGCAAGAGCCGCATCGGACTGGTCATGCGCTCGCTGCTGGGCGACAGCATGAATACCACCAGCATCCAGAAGGTGGAGAGCAACCGGTTCAGCCGTGCGGACTTGGAAAACAAGCTCCTGATGGTAGATGACGATATGGATATGAGCGCTCTGCCCAAGACCAACTATATCAAGTCCATCATAACCTCCGAGTGCAAGATGGATATGGAGCGCAAGGGCGTCCAGAGCTACCAGAGCCAGCTCTATGTCCGCTTTCTCTGCTTCGGCAACGGTGCGCTGACCGCCCTGCACGACAAGTCTGACGGCTTCTTTCGCCGCCAGATCGTGCTGACCACCAAAGACCGGCCCGCAGGCAGAGCGGACGATCCGTTTTTGGTGGAGAAGCTGCTGCGGGAAAAGGAAGGCATCTTCCGTTGGTGTCTGGAGGGGCTGCACCGGCTGATCGGGAACAACTATCAGTTCAGCATTTCGGGCAAGGCCAGAGAAAATATGGAGACGGTCAAGCGCAGCAGCAACAATGTGATTGAGTTCCTGCAATCCGAGGGCTACATCCGCTTCAAAGCCGACAGTGAGGCCAGCTCCAAGGCGCTGTATGAGGCGTATCAGCGCTGGTGCGAGGACAATGCGCAGAAGCCCATGTCTGCTAATCGGCTCAGCTCGGAGCTTGCGCAGAATGAGCGGCTTTACAACGTAGAGAGCACCAACAATGTCCACGTCGGCGGCAAGCGGGTGCGTGGCTTTATGGGTATTGAGGTGGTCAACCCGCTGCCGTATTAAAAGCGGAGCACGGACTTCAAAACTGCCGTACACGCCGTACACTCTGTACGGCTATTTTCAACTTCATCCGCAAAATACGGTTTTGCTTGTGCGTTTGGTGAAGCATTTCACGGCATGGTGAAAAATTGTCCGCTGAATCGGCGGCCGGTACGCAAAACCGGCGTACAGCAATGTACAGAAGTCGTTTTAGCCGTACCGAGCCGTACACGGGCAGCTCAATTTTTCAGCCCTGAAATCAATCCTTGTGAAATTCATGAAAATTTTCACTGTAAGCCGAATGCACTGCACCATCAGGTGATTTACCGAAGCGTGAATCCGCTGCTCCGGACTGCGGCATATCCTGCCGTTCTGTATGTTCTCATGCCGAACGATGAAGCCGATAGGGTGCTGCTACGAACAGGGCATCACGGGCAGAAATCTGAGCGGATTTGCAGCACAGCGGATTTTTCACCGACAAGCACACTGGCATCACCGATACGAAAACCGATTATACGAAATTATGGAGGTAAAACCAAATGAAATCCAATCTGAGAAATGAAATCAAGTCGTACATCGTCCGTCAGGGCATGACCATGCAGGAGGTGGTCGATCTGCTGCATGACGAGCACGGCTGGTCTGACAGCGTATCCAACCTGTCCAACAAGCTCCAGCGGGAATTCCTGCGCTATGTTGAAGCCGTTCAGCTTGCCGATGCGCTGGGCTATGAGATCGTCTGGCAGAAACGAAGATAAGGGGGATTTTTCACATGACGGATACGGAAAAGAAGCTATTGCAGGCGCAGCACCGATTGGAGGAAGCACAGGCGCGGGATCGGGTCAAGGAACGAAAGATGCGAACGCGCAGGCTCATTCAGGAGGGTGCGATTCTGGAAAAGGTGCTGCCGGAGGTTCAAGCTATTGAGCTGTCTGAGCTGGAGGGGTATCTTTCACGAAGGCTGGGAAAACAAATCTAAATTTCAGATAGGAGGTCTCCGGGAAACCGGGGGCCTCCTCTTTTTTCTCCCGTAAGGGCGCACTTACTCACCACCCTAAAGGGCAGTGGTATTTCCTGCGGAAATCGTGCGCTCTGCGAGGCGGATGCGGCTGCTGCGGGCAGCCTCCAGACAATGCCACAGCGCCTGCGAGTGCTGCTGTCATCGTCTGCGCAGGTCTCAGTTGTTTCCGTTTTGGAAACAGCTTGCGACCTGCCCGCACAAACCTGCCACTGGCAGCTTTATTTGCGGCTATGACCCGAAGCTCGACTTCGGGTCATTTTCTCTTTTGCGAAAGAGAAACAGAAAAAGAAAGAACGAGGTGAACAAGAGATGGCGATTTATCATCTGGAAGCGAAGGTGGTCAGCCGGGGCGCAGGTCGCTCTGCCGTGGCCGCTTCTGCTTATCTGAGCTGCTCCCGCCTGTATAACGATTACGACGGGATACAGCATGACTACACAAAAAAGCAAGGGCTTGTCTGGCACCAGATATTTTTGCCGGAATATGCCCTGCAGGAATGGCAGAACCGGGAAAAGCTCTGGAACGCCGTGGAAGAAGTCGAGACAGCCAAGGACAGCAGGCTTGCCCGTGAGTTTGTCGTTGCCCTGCCCATCGAGCTGAACCGTGAGCAGCAGATCGAACTGCTGCAAGCGTTTATTCAGGAGCAATTTGTGTCCGATGGAATGTGCGCCGACGCTGCCATCCACGACACCGACGGTCACAATCCCCACGCTCACATTCTCCTGACGGTGCGCCCGCTGGATGAGCAGGGCAAGTGGCAGTACAAAACCGAGAAGGAATACCTATGCATGAGAAACGGCGAAGAACAGGGCTTTACCGCTACCGAGTTCCGGACGGCGCAGAACGAAGGCTGGGAGAAGCAATATCCCTACAAGATCGGCAAAAAGAAGGTGTACATGACACCATCTGCTGCCGAGGCGCAGGGGCTTGTCCGTGCAGATAAGCACCCCAAAAGCACCCGCTATGGCAGGCAGAATCCTATCTCCGAACGCTGGAACAGCGAAGAACAGCTTGTTGTATGGCGGGCGGCATGGGCGGATGTAACCAACCGCCAGTTGGAGATGTACGGACACGACGAGCGTATCGACCACCGCAGCAACGCCGCACGGGGTCTGGATGAGCAGCCCACCATCCATGAGGGTGTGACGGCACGGGCACTGGAGCGGAAAGGGATCATCGCTGACCGCTGCGAGATTAACCGGCAGATCAAGGCGGACAATGCCCTGCTGCGGGAGCTGAAAGCTGCCGTCAAAAAGCTGGGGCAGGCGGTGAAGAATACCCTCCCGGCCATTGCCGAGGCCATGGAGAATCTGCGTAAAAATCTGCTGCTGTTCTGCTATCAGCTGGGGTATCTCCGCAAGGGCAAGGAACGCCTAAACACTTCGCTAAATACGCTGCGCCCTGCCCTCACACAGTACAATCAGCTGGCAAAGGATATTCGGGATAAGGCGAAAGAGCGCCGCAGCCTGCTTTCCGAGAAAAAGGCTCTTTCCGCTGTCCATGTATTCCGACACCGGGAACTGGCGGCAAAGATTGCGGCACTGACAGAGGATTTGGAGGAACTGCGTTCGGAAAAGAATCTGCTTCTGGCGTCGCTGGCATATACCGAGGACGATGTCGCCGATAAATTTCCCAAAGACATTGCTACCATGAAGCAGAGCCTGAAACGGCTGGAAGAACAGGGACAGAAATATTCCACCGAGCTGGACGCTGCCCTGAATGAGTATGCCGGGCTTCGGGAGCAGGCCCAGGGCTTCAACCCGGTGCAGTTGTATGAAACAAGGCAGGCCATCCGCCCCGGCAAGGAGCAGGAAGCGGAGAACCGAGCACAGCAGGTTTACGGCGAGAAGTACAACCTGCTGCTGATGTTTGACAGCAAAAAAGCGGTGTCCCGGATGCTGGACGAAGATGCTGAACGGCAGAATGTGCGGAGACTGGTACGGCTGGCGCATAAGGAGCAGCAGACTTTTCAAAAGGAAAAAAGTGCGCAGGAACGGTAACACACTGTTCCCGTTTTTGAAGATATTGCAAGTTGAATTAGCAAAATGGGGTTGACTTGAGAGAAAAATGGGGGTATAATTTTCTTGTTTTAGATATAGCTATAGGTTAGATATATCTAACCATGTGTCGTGTTGATTTATGCGACATTTTATTTACTGCGGCGGTTAGCGATTGCTAACTGTTGTGAAGAGAATCTAGGAGGAAAGATATGAGTACCAAAACCAACAAGCTGAAAACCAAAGACCTGATCGTTGCTGGAGCCTTCGCCGCCCTTTATGTGGTGGTACTGTTTGCGGTGGTGACTGTTATGGGGTTTGTCCCCATCCTTTATCTCATCGCTCCGTTTGTAAACTCGGTCATTTTAGGGTGCATTTACATGATGTATGTTATGAAAGTACCAAAAACCGGAGCAATTCTGATTCTTTCGGTGGCTGTAGGACTTCTCACTTCCACTGGCGGTGTGTGGGTATCTCTGATTTGGTGCCTCGCTCTTGGAATTGTAGCAGAGTTGATTGCCCGCGCAGGAAATCATAAGTCCAAGAAATCCTACATACTCAGCTATGTTGTTTTTGCCTGCTCCAGCATGTCTCCTTTCTGGATGCTGGCTTACGCCAAACCGGCTTTTCTTCAGTCCTGCGAAGCTTATTATGGGGCCGACTATGCCGCAACGCTGGATAAGTTCACCCCGAGCTGGATTATTCTGGTTCTGATTGGAATCGCCATGTTGGGCGGTCTGATTGGTGGACTGATTGGTTCCAAGCTTTTGAAAAAACATTTCCAAAAGGCGGGTGTGGTTTAATGCAGCTGATTGAAGCTGCCCAGCAGCCCATCCTTCGAATCGACGCCCGCACAAAATTTGCGCTGCTCTTCGGGGTGGGAATATCATCATTGATGTTCCCACCCCTGTGGCTGGAGGCAACCACTTTTGTTCTGATGGCGTTGCTTTTGACACTAAATAGGCGAATAAAAACCTCCGCAAAATTTACTGCTGCATTCCTCATTATGCTTCTGTTGGACTGGACACTGTCGTTAAAAGTCAGCGGCGGCTTTGCAGCACTGTTTTTTTCTCTTGTAAGACTGGGAAGACTTATGCTCCCGATTTTTATGGCAGGAATACTGCTGATGAAAACTACTTCTGTAAGCGAGTTTATGCTTTCTTTTGAGCGGATGCATCTGCCAAATAAACTGATCATACCCTTGTCAGTTATGTTCCGCTTCATCCCGACGATTTCCGAGGAGTGGCACAGTATCCGGGACGCCATGCGTTTTCGGGGGATTGGCATTTCTGTGCGTTCTGTGCTGACAAAGCCAATGATGACGCTGGAATATACGATGGTGCCGCTGCTGATGTCAACCGCTACGATTTCTGACGAGCTGGCGGCGGCTTCCCTCTCCCGTGGACTGGACGCTGATACCAAACGTACCTGCATTGAGGATATAAGGCTGCGGACGCAGGATTTCCTGTTGATCCTGTTTTCCTTTGTAATTGCTGCAACGGGAGGGATGGTATGATTGAATTAAAGCAAGTTACCTTCCAATATGATAATGCCCCCGAAAACGCACACAGCATCCGAAATATCAATTTAACTATACAAAACGGAGAGTGCGTTGTCCTTTGCGGACGAAGCGGCTGCGGAAAAACAACGATCACCCGATTGATTAACGGTCTCATTCCACATTACTACGAAGGAGTTTTGTCGGGTTACGTTTCCGTTGATGGAGCAGAAATCAAAAAACAGAAGCTTTCTAAAATTTCACAGCATGTTGGTTCGGTATTTCAAAATCCCCGCAGCCAGTTCTTTAATGTGGATACAACATCGGAGCTGGCGTTCGGATGTGAAAATCAGGGACTACCCAAGGAAGATGTGCTGGAACGAATCGCGGATGCGGCGAACCATTTTTGCTTGAACGGTTTGCTGAACCGGAGTATTTTTGAGCTTTCCGGCGGTGAGAAACAACGGATTGCATGCGCCAGCGTTTATGCGGTTCATCCGGATATTTTTGTTTTGGATGAGCCGTCTTCCAACTTGGACCCCGCTTCCATTCAGCAACTGAAAGATGTTTTGCTGAAGCTGAAAGCGGAAGGAAAAACACTGGTGATTTCCGAACACCGTCTGTATTACCTTCTGGATATTGCCGACCGCTTTATCTGGCTCGATCAGGGCGAAGTTCGCTCCGTATATACCAGAGAAGAGATTCTTGCATTCAGCCCGGCACAGATTTCGGCCATGGGACTGCGGGCGCTGGACTTGAAGCAGGTGGAAAGTGAAGCAGTGCATTTGAAACATCCTGAGCATGAATTTACGTTTCAAAAGCTGGAGTGTAAAGTATCCGGTCACAGCGTGCTGCATATCAAATCCCTACAAATCCCTGCTGGAGAGATTGTTGCGGTGATCGGTCACAACGGGGCTGGAAAATCAACGTTTGCCGGGTGCCTTTGCGGAATCCGGAAACATACTGGCAAGGTTTTTTATGACAGAACAGAACGAAACGCCAAAAAGCGCCTGAAAGAAAGCTATATGGTCATGCAGGATGTAAACCACCAGCTGTTTACGGAGAGTGTGCGGGATGAAGTGACTCTGAATATTCCGGAGGAACAATCGGAACAGGCAGAAAACATCCTGAAACAGATGGGGATTGCCGAACTTGCGGAATGCCATCCTCTGGCACTGTCCGGAGGGCAGAAACAGCGGGTTGCCATTGCAAGTGCACTGTGTGCGGGAAAGAAAATCCTGATCTACGATGAACCTACCAGCGGGCTGGATTATGAAAGTATGCGCTGCGCATGTACTTTAATCCGGGATACTTCCCGGCAGGCGGAGTTATCTCTTGTGATTACCCATGATCTGGAATTTATCATGGCCTGCTGTACCTGTGTACTGCATATTGACCATGGAACAGTCAAAGCATTTTATCCCCTTGACAGCAGAGGAAAAGCAAGAGTAAAAAAAGAATTTCTATTACAGGAAGAAAGTGAGGAGGAATTATGAGCAAGCAGAAGCCCAAAACGGGGATGGGAAGGATGATGCAGCTGGCAATGACAAAAAAGCCTTTGGTGATTGCCTCTGTCATCCTGTCCTCACTGGCGGCGGTGGCCAGCTTTATCCCTTATATTGCAATTTATTTTATTATCCGGCAGATTTTAGCCGTATATCCGAACCTGAGCGCATTGGGACAGACCAGCCTGTTTTCCTATGGCTGGATGGCACTGGGCGGCGTTGCGGCGAATATTCTTCTGTATTTTGTAGCCCTTATGTGTTCCCATCTGGCGGCTTTCGGCACGCTATATGAGTTAAAGGTGAATTTCCTTTCCCATTTGGCAAAGGTGCCTCTTGGATTTCATGTGATGATCGGAAGCGGTAAACTGCGGAAAATTACGGATGAGAACATTGAAAATGTCGAGAAATTTATTGCGCATCAGCTTCCGGATATTGTAGCCGCATTTGTTTCTCCTGTTGTGATGGCTGTGATTCTGTTGAGTGTGGACTGGCGGCTCGGCCTGGCCTCAATTGTTGGAGTAATTATTGCTTTTATCATTCAGAGTATCGCCTACGGCCGGGAAGGCGCCAGAAAAATGATGGATGAGTACCAGCACTCGTTGGAAAACATGAACAACGCCGCAGTAGAGTACATCCGTGGAATTTCAGTCGTCAAAGCATTCAAGCAGACTGTTTATTCCTTTCACCGGCTGCACGAGACCATCAAAGAATATACTTCTGTGGTCATTCCATATACGCTGAGCTGGGAAAACATGATGTCCGCTTTTATGACGATTATCAACCATATTTATCTTCTCCTTTTACCGGTAGGGATTTTGATCGGCATGAATACCGGGGATTTTAAGGATTTTGCTTCACGCTTTATTTTTTATCTGGTATTCGTACCGTCCATTGCGGGCATTCTTTCCAAAATCATGTATGTCAACTCCGATGCCATGCGGATTGCCAACGGTGTAGAGGCAATGGATCAGATTCTGGCTGAGCCGGAACTGAAACAGCCGCCGGTTCCTAAAACAACGGATCGCTATGATGTCAAGTTTGAAAATGTGTCATTCTCCTATGAGAAAGACAAAGAAAAACAGGCGATTTCCAATGTGAGCTTCCATGCACGGCAGGGCGAAGTAACAGCGATTGTAGGACCTTCCGGCGGCGGAAAAAGTACGATTGCCCATCTCATTCCACGATTCTTCGATGTGGATCAGGGTACTGTTTCCATTGGCTCGGTGGATATCCGGCAGATGGAAAGCCGATATCTGATGGAACAGGTCAGCTTCGTATTTCAGGATGTCTATCTGTTCAAACAGAGTATCCGTGATAATATCAGGCTTGGGAACCAGAATGCCAGCGATGAACAGATCCAGGCGGCCGCGAAAGCCGCCCAATGCCACGACTTTATCATGGCGCTGCCAAATGGCTATGATACGGTCATCGGAGAACAGGGTATCCATTTAAGCGGCGGCGAGCAGCAGCGGATTGCTATCGCCCGTGCCATTGTAAAGGATGCCCCTGTGATAGTGCTGGACGAGGCAACCGCCTTTGCCGATCCTGAAAATGAGCATTTGATTCAAAAGGCGTTTGAAAAATTGATGCAGGGGAAAACGGTAATCATCATCGCACACCGCCTTTCCACAGTTCGTAACGCCGATCATATCATTGTGATGGATAACGGGCGTGTAGCGGAAGAAGGAAGCCATGACGCCCTCCTGCAAAAAGGCGGACGGTACGCATCTATGTGGAAAACCTACAATGAAACAGCCAGTTGGACAATGGAAAAGGAGGTGCCGGTCAATGGGTAAGAAAAAATCAACCGTTCAGGATGCGCTGATGCTGACAGACAAAGGCTATCGGGACTTAAAAAAAGCGATTGCCGCCTGCACGCTGACAAATTTCTCCATGTTTATTCCAGCTATGGTGATGCTTCAGGTCGTCATGGAACTTCTAAAACCGTTTACCGGCGGGAGCATCTCATGGACAAATATGTGGATTTATTTCGGACTCGGCATCATCGGCGCAGTAATCGTATTTCTCTGCAACAAAAACGACTATAAAAAGACCTATGTAGCCTCTTACATGGAAAGCGAAAATACAAGGATTGCTTTGGCAGAACACATCCGCAAACTGCCTATGAGCGTGTTTAATTCCAAAAACCTTTCGGAGCTTACGACAAATCTCATGGGCGATGTAGCCACTTCCGAACATGTACTGAGTCATGTGTATCCGCAGATTATCTCCAATGTGATCACGATTACGGTTGTCTGCAGTATGTTTGCCTTCTATGACTGGCGTATGGCACTCGCTATTTTTATTTCCGTGCCGGTTGCTTTTCTCATTATTTTTGCGAGCAGACGGATTCAGGAGCGGCTTGGAAAAAAGCATGCGCAGGCAAAACTGGAAGCTTCCGAACAGGTTCAGGAATACATTGAGGGAATCAAGGTGGTGAAAGCCTGCAATCTGGACAGTCAGCAGTTTCAGGCTCTGGAAAAAGCGCTGCGCACCATGAAAAACCTTGCAATTAAATTTGAATTTGGTTCGGGGGTTTTTGTGACAGGCGCGCAGATGCTCGTGCAATCCGGCATCGGGCTTACCGTGTTTGCAGGAACTTCTCTGCTCCTGAACGGCAAAATTGAGCTTGTCCCAATGCTGCTTTGCCTGCTGATCGTCACCCGAATTTACGGGCCGATTATTACAGAACTGACTCTGCTGCCGGAGCTATTCTATCATCAGATTGCCATCCGCAGAATGAGAACCCTGATGAATATTCAGCCGATGGAAGGCGATACTGAAAAACCAGTAAAGGAATATGATATCGAACTGAAAAATATCAGCTTCCGCTATAATCCGCAGGGCGAGGAAACCATAAAAAATGTGAATGTTACGATTCCAGCAGGCGCAATCACGGCTCTGGTTGGCCCCAGCGGAAGCGGCAAGAGCACGCTTTCCCGTCTGATTGCACGCTTTTGGGATGTCAATAAAGGACAGGTGGAAATCGGCGGCATTGACGTGAAAGAGCTTGATCCGGAACACTTGATGGAATACATGTCCTTTGTATTTCAGGATGTGGTACTTTTCAACGACACTGTCTACAATAACATTAAAATAGGAAATATGAACGCAACCGAAGAACAGGTGCTTGCGGCGGCAAAGGCTGCGCGCTGTGATGAGTTTATTGACAAAATGCCGGATGGTTATCAGACTGTTCTGGGAGAAAACGGAAGTACCCTTTCCGGCGGTGAACGGCAGCGCCTGTCCATTGCAAGAGCTTTACTAAAGGACGCTCCGATCGTACTTTTGGATGAAGCAACAGCCAGCCTTGATCCGGAAAGTGAATCCTGTATTCAGCAGGCGATCGGCCGCTTAATACAGGGGAAAACCGTTCTTGTTATTGCACACAGACTCCGTACCATTGCAAAGGCCGACAAAATCATCGTGCTGGACGATGGCAAAGTCATAGAGCAAGGAACACACAGTGAACTGATGGAGCAAAATGGGCTTTACAAAAGGCTGTATACCATTCAGCAGGAAAGCCTTGGCTGGAGCGTATAAATGTTTGCTATTATGTAAGCCGCCGATATTTTAATATTGAGTAACCTGCAAGCCGACTGCAATAATACAGTCGGCTTGCTTGGCGTTTCGCAGAATCATTAGCAAATTTATTTGTCTTTACAATATGGGTAAAATGCCCTTGACAAATCTCGTCTCAGCGCATGATGCTTAGACAGTATGCCGCAGAGCATGGGCTGACCGTTGTAGACG
>ERZ791808.1464-NODE-1464-length-17791-cov-4.375113_pt1 | contig 17791 bp, 18 predicted proteins | sample MGYA00510305_ERZ791808 | MGnify/ENA primary metagenome ERZ791808 (study PRJEB30046, sample SAMN00792024) | human gut metagenome | study: EMG produced TPA metagenomics assembly of the A metagenome-wide association study of gut microbiota in type 2... | reverse complement strand
GATTTTGCACTTTTTATTGCCGCAGCAAAAATTGGTATTTGTTCAGTAGACACTAGTTAGATAGAGCGGTAGCTTTTCTCACGGCCGGGGTTGCCGGCTGGAGCTTTCCAGCATAGTTTTCATGGCGCAAAGCCGTCGCTGGATGACCCGGCTGACAAAAGCGTTATCCGACTCCGCATCAAAGCCGTGGTACGACCCGGATACTTCATTCAATTGTACCGTTATGCCCGCAGCGGTCAGTGCCTCGGCATAGGTTACAGCTTCATCGTGTAAAATGTCGATTTCCTGCGGTTCGATGTAAGCGGGCGGAAGGCCCGCCAACGCGCTGTAATCCGTGCGCAAAGGCACGAGCGGCGCAGCGGGTGAAGTAATGTCGCGCAGGTATTCCCGCCACATCTGTTCGTTGGAGCTACGAGGCCATGCGACATCTACAGACTGCTCCATCGAGGCATATCGGCCGCAGCGGTCGTCCAGCACCGGATAAATCAGAAGTTGGCCGACGGGCCGCACGTCGCATTCGGCCAGGAGTTGCTGCGCCATTCCTGCTGCCAGCGCGCCGCCGGCGCTCTCGCCGTACAAAAGAATTTTGGTGGCATCAAGTCTCAATACCTCTGCCCGCACTATCATCTGCCGCCACACAGCCAGGCAATCGTCAAATGCCGCAGGTGCAGGATGCTCCGGCAGCAGGCGGTATTCAGGCAAAAATATCCGCATGTGCAGTGCAGCGGCGTACTTCGCAGCCAGCCGTAGCGCCGGCACCTGTAGTGGTAGGAAAAAGCCGCCGCCGTGGCAATACAGCATTCCTGGCAAACTCCGCGTTTCCTCGCCTTCCGGTTCCATGACAAAGCACCAAATTTGTCTGCCGTTTCCATTATCTACCGACAAACTGCGGAGTCTTAATCCCTCAGGGGGGTGATATGCGCGCGTATCTTTTTTCATATTGTCTGCCATCATCCGAAGCATCGGTTTCAGCGCAGGATTACCAAAATCGATGCGACCCAATGGTCCAGGTCCTTTTAATCCCGGTGCATATGCTTGTTTCGTAAAACTCTTCCTCTCCTTCGCGTGTTCATCCAATCGACCGCAGGTATTCATCCATAGCCCGAGCCACTTCTTTGGAATATTTTACTGCTTCCACTACTGTGCGTGTCCCTAACACTACATCACCGCTTGCGAAAACACCAGGGCGACTTGTGCTGCCATGCGCGTCTGGGACCAAGAACCCACGGCCTGTTATATTCAAGCCCGTGGTCGTGCTGATGATTTTATCTTTTGGCCCTTGGCTCACGGCAATTACTACGCTGTCCGCAGGGAAATATTTCGGTTCACTCAGCTTTGCTACCGCCCCATCTCCGTCAAAAGAAGCCTGTTGATAAATTATGCCGTTATCGATGATTTCCAACGGGCGTGCACCGTAAAGAAATTCCACGCCGTCCGCCGTTGCATAGTCGACCTCGCGGCTGCTGGCAGCTGCTTCCCGACGGCGGCAGAAAACCGATACGCTCTTAACGCCTTTGCGCAGGGCCGTGCGCGCCACGTCCATAGCAGAGTTCCCCGCGCCAATTACTGCAAGCCTATCCCCCAGCTCATACACATCTGGGTTTACCAAATAGTCAATGGCAAAATGTACATGTCCCAAACTCTCGCCCGGGATTCCCAGTTTTTTGGGACGCCATACGCCGGTTCCAATAAAAATCGCCTTGTACCCGTCCTGCTGCAAATCGTCAATTGTCAACGCACCGCCGATGGCCGTATTCGGACGTATTTTAACGCCCAAATTTGCAAGTCGTATTTTATAACGATCCAGAATGGTTTTCGGCAAACGAAATTCCGGGATGCCATACCGTAACACACCGCCGATTTTATCGCGGCTTTCAAAAAGCGTCACATCGTATCCTTTTTCGGCCAACAGTACCGAGATCGTGATTCCTGCTGGGCCACTCCCAATGATTGCGACCCGCTTGTTCTTATTTTTGTCACGCTGTAGGCAAAGTCTGTCCAAGCAGGAATCTGAGATATAATTCTCGATACTGGAGATATGCACCGGTTCGCCCTTGCGTCCAAGGACACAATGCCCCTCGCATTGCTTTTCGTGGTCACAAACCAATGAGCAGACTACACTCAACGGATTATTTTCAAACAGCATTTGTCCTGCATGTTCAAGCTGATTGTCCAAAAACAAGCGAATCATATCCGGGATTGGCGTTTGAATCGGGCAGCCCTTTCGGCACTGAGGAATCTTGCAGTTCAGGCAACGGCGCGCTTCATTTACAACATGGACAGCCATTATGAAGCCTCCCCTTCGTATTTTTTGTTTCGGAATCCGAACCATGAAGTAAATACACAAAAAACACCCCCTGCACAAATCCATAATGCTCTGCATGGATATTGTACAGGGGGATTTCCTGTTGGAATAGTTTTATTTTCGCGAAAATGTTCACAAATTCATGTCAATTCCAAAAAAAATGAAATTCAATTACTAAAAAGCGAATTTGAAAGTATCCAAGGTTGAAAAAATGTGATACATTGCGATTGCAGACATAACACTCGCTCAAGTATTGAGCGTTTCACGGCGGTATTCCGCCGGGGTTTTGCCCACACATTGTTTGAACGTATTTGCAAAAAAGTTTCGCGAATTGAAGCCCAAGCGCTCTGCGATTTCAGCAATAGGCGTATCCGATGTGGAAAGCAGTGTTTTTGCGTGTTCGATTCGGGCAAATTTGATGTAATCATTGACAGAACATCCAGTTTCGCGTTTAAAACATGCGGACAGATAATATTTGGAGTATCCAAGCCTTGTGGCCAAAATGTCGATGCTTAGCGGTTCACGCAGATGCAACTCAATATAATCACAGCTTCCTTGCACCATTTTGGAATATTTAGGATTGCTGCGGCAAGCACGCACATGGCGGATAAAATCCATATACATCTGGTTTTTGATATCAGCCACCTCTGAAAGGGATTTCGCGGCAAAAAAACTTTTGATGTAAGCGTCGCCCAAACAATAACTCATGGTTGTTGAGAGACCGCCTTCAATAGCGGCGCGGGTGCAGACTGCGGCAAACGTTGTGCAGGCGATTTGCGCGTTTCGCAGCGGATTATCTGTATATTGCCGCACACGCGCCACATCTGCGGCATTGGCCATAGCAGCCGCTCCGTCCAAATCCCCATCGCGCACGGCGTTCAAAAGCGCCCGCTCCGCCCGGTAAATCTGAATTCGATCTTTTGGCGGTTTTCGTGTGGAAATGCGGGGAAAAGCGGAATCTGGCGTAAGTTCTCCCAACTGATACTGCACAGCGCTGACATCTATTTTTTCTCCCGTTACAAGGTAATGAAGCATCACTGCATATTGCGTAAAAAACGGCATTGAGAGAAACGGCAGTGTATGGAGTGTTTCCTCCAATGCGTGCTTCCATTGTGGGGAAGCCTGCGCCTCTTCGGCGGAAAGCAATTCATCAAGGCAATCCGGGTGCGGCTCATTCCCGAAAAAAGGCCCCAATACATGGATTTCTACGACGGAATTTCCGCTCATCTCCCGCGCAGCGATCCACATCAGCCGCGCATCACCATTTAGTATCAACGGAGCTTGCTTGGGTGCTGTATAGGCGTATTCAAGGCCTCCCGTATGGCGCAGAACAGCATCCAACATTTTTTCAGAAGAACAGGTACTGTGCAGCAGAGCGCCCTGTCCGTCGTATCGCCAATAGAATAAGGGTTTCGCGCAAGACAGAAGTTCTAAAAAAACTTCGATTCGAGCCTGAAATTCCATTTTCCCCTCCTGCAAAAATGCATTTCTGTATATTTTCACATTCACAAAGTTTGACGCGCGTGCAGCTTCAACCGCAAAAACTTCGAGATTATTGTATCATACACGCTACACCTTTTCAAAAATTTATATATAGATATATTCAAGGAGGAATCAATTTTGCCTGAAATCAAAAAAGCGTTGGTAACAGCTTACCTGAAACCGGAAAATCAGGAACGACTGAAAGCGGCGTTAGAACCTGCCGAGGTAACCTTCTGCATTCCTTACGGACCAGATGCAAAAGAAAAAATCGCACAGGCAGCCCAGGAAGCAGATGTGTGTATACTGAACGGAGATTTAAATGACAGCATTTTAGCGGGGAACAATATCAAGTGGATACATTGCTGCCACGCCGGACTGGATCGTTCTGCCCGCCCGGAGGTATTTGAGCGGGGAATCATTCTGACAAGCTCTTCCGGACGCAGTGCACCAGCTCTGGCGGAACATGTTTTAATGTTCCTTCTAAGCCTTACATATGATTTGCCCATGCTTTTACAAGCACAAACGCAACATAAATGGGCTTCCACACGTGAGTATGCTACAAAAACCGGGTTGCATGGCAAAACCATCGGCGTGATTGGCCTTGGAAAAACCGGACGTGAAGTGGCGCGTATGGCAAAAACGTTTGATATGACGGTATTGGGTTGGAGGCGCAGCAACAGCCCCGTGGAATATGTAGATGAAATATACGCCTCAGAAGAGGACGGTGATTTGAATGCGCTTCTTGCCCGTTGCGATTATGTGGTGCTTTGCATCGAGCTGAATGATCAGACCTTCCATATGATAGGCGCAGAACAGTTCCGTGCCATGAAAAGCTCGGCCTTTTTTGTCAATATGGGCCGAGGCAAGCTGGTAGACGAGCCAGCGCTCATAACTGCATTGCAAAAAAAAGAGATAGCCGGCGCAGGCCTGGACACCTTTGAAACAGAACCGCTGCCACCCGACAGCGCGCTTTGGGATATGCCCAATGTAATTGTTACGCCACATTGTACACCTGCCCTGCCAGACCGCGAAGAGCGTATGCTGAGCTATGTATATCAAAACATAAAGGCATATCGTGAAAATGGAGAATTTGTAAATCGGCTCAGCGAAAAAAACATATACTCCGGCGCACGCAGCGCCGAGCGAATTTGAGGAGGGGCTATGGCACACTGGTGGGAAACAACGCCTTGGCGTATGGTTCAGACAAATCTGCCCGAACCCGATATGGCGGATATAGATGCCGCTGCTTTTGCGAAAAGCCTGAAAGATTTTGGCGCCACAGTGGTGAACCTGAATGCAGCCGGAATCATTGCCAGCTATGAGACCCAGCTGGATTTTCAACCGCGAAGCGCTTACCTGACTGGCGATAATCTCCGCCGCATCATAGAAGAATGCCATCAGCAGGGGCTTCGCGTTATCGCACGCACAGATTTTTCCCGCATTCGTCAAGATGTATATGAACAACATCCGGAGTGGGCCGCACGCCTTGCAGACGGGAGCGTTGTCAATTACAACGGCTATATAAGTGTCTGTCCGAACAGTGATTATCAAAATACCCGTGTGTTTGAAATTCTGCGTGAACTGTTTGACACCCACCCTTTCGACGGTTTGTTCTGTAACATGAGCGGTTATTTGTTAACAGATTACAGCGGGCGCTTTTACGGTTTGTGCCAATGCGAAACCTGTCGTAAAAAATATCAGTCGGAAACCGGCAAAGATGTGCCAGAAACAGGAGATTCACACAGTCCCGCTTTGAGAGAATATGCGGCATTTCATGCACGGTGTAATGCGCAAAAAAAAGAGAAGCTTGCTGATTTTGTGAAAGCACTTAACCCAGAGCTGGCTGTTAACGGTGTGGATTTTGTACGCAGTGAAGTAGGAACGGAATACGGACGTTCCAACTGGATTTATAAAGCCTCTTCAAATTCCCGTTTGGCCGCAGGGACTCTGCGCACACGTCCCAGCGATGATGCAAGCGTAGATTTTATAGGTTTCCGTCATCGGTTTATCTCCGTTTCGCCTGCGTTGATGGCCTTGCGTCAATGGCAGAATTTGGCAAATTCAGGGTGTGTCAGTTTGTATATTATGGGGCGTTTGGATAACCACCGGGACACCTCATGTTTTAAACCTACGCAGCGGGTATTCCAGTTCCACAAGGAACACGAAGCGCTTTTCGCCGGATTGCAAAGCGCGGCACAGGTTCTATTGGTGCATGCAGGAGATTGGCATCGCACGGACGCGGAAGCGCAGGGGTGGATTCGCATTTTGACAGAGAACCATGTGCCCTTTGACGAACTTCCTTTGTCCGATTTGAGAGAAAACAATCAGCTGTCCGAAAAACGGCTTGTGATATTGCCCGACATCAGTAATTTGTCGCAGCGCCAGGCAAGCCTGATTGATGCGTTTGCATATTCCGGCGGCACGGTTGTGGCGACAGGCAGTTCTGCTCTAGTGACCGGTAATGCTGCTTTGCACTGTTTGGGCGTTGCCAAGGTGCAGGAAATCCGTACAGGCTTGCGTGCGTCTATGCTGGAGATTCCCCAAGAAGAACAGGATGCATTTCCAAACTGTATGCAGACACCATATCTGGATATCGGTGAAGAACTGGTGTGTGTTACGCCTGAAAAAAATTCAAAGGGATATTTGCGGTTGATTCCTGAGCATCCGTTTGGGCCGCCGGAATGTTGCTGTTTTGAGAAAAATGAACCTGTTCATGGTTTAGTCGTATCATCATATGGGAAAGGACGTGGATTGTACCTGCCTTGGAAAGGGGCGGCGCTGTATCAAAGAGAGGGCTACACCAATCCCGCCTGTTTTTTACAGGACATTTTGTTCAGTTTTTGTGGTCTGCCGAAATTGGCACCGAAGTTGACTCCCATGACAGAGTTGACTATGTGCAGAAAAAAAGGCCTTCTTCTAATTCAGCTTGTCAACACAACTGGATGCTTTGCCAACAGCTGGTTTGAACCGGTTCCTGTATATAAAATTCATCTTCTGTTGCCGGGCATTTACGGTACAGCAAAAACATTGAACGGCGGTCACCTGACAACGCAACAAACCAATGATGGTCTGGAAATCACACTGGATATTCTAAAAGAATACGAAGCGATCGCGATTGAGGAATCAATACAATAAATTTAACAAAGGAGTTTTATCGTTATGAAAATCGGTTTAATTGGCCTTGGCATTATGGGAAAACCTATGGCAAAAAATCTTTTGAAAGCGGGCTACACGGATCTCATGGTGAACGACCGCAACATATCCAATGTAGATGAAGTGGTAGCCGCTGGAGCCCGCTATGCCTCTCAGCAGGAAATCGGTGAAATGTGCAATGTGGTACTGACGATGCTACCGAATTCACCGCAGGTCAAAGAAGTAATGCTGGCACAGGGCGGCGTTGCAGAATACATGAAGCCCGGCAGTGTATTCATCGACATGAGTTCCATTAATCCGGTTGCTTCGAAAGAGATTGCGGCGGTGTTGGAGGAAAAAGGCATCGAGATGCTCGACGCCCCCGTTTCCGGTGGGGAGCCCAAGGCGGTGGACGGTACGCTCAGCTTTATGGTTGGTGGGAAAAGGGATGTTTTCGAAAAATACAAGGTTATTCTTTCCGCTATGGGATCCAGCGTAGTGCGCTGTGGCGAAGTGGGCGCTGGCAATACAACAAAACTGGCAAATCAGATTATTGTGGCCTGTAATATTCAAGCCTTGGCCGAAGCATTGACGCTGGCTCAAAAGGCAGGTGTAGACCCGCAACTGGTATTTGAAGCAATTCGCGGTGGACTGGCAGGCAGCACAGTCATGAATGCAAAAGCGCCGATGATGATTGCAGGGAATGATTCACCCGGGTTTAAAGTCGACTTGCACATCAAGGATTTGAATAACGCACTGGATTGTGCGCACACGGTTGGCGCATTGGTACCCATGACCGCCAGTGTGCAGGAAGTTTTGCAGTGGCTGCACAACCATGAAGGTGGCCAAAAAGATCACAGCGCTATCGCCCAGTATTATGAGCAGCTTACAGATATTAAAATTGGGCGCTGAAGTATTAAGAAATGGCGGAAAGGAGGATAACACGGCAATTGGTTCTGCTAAAGCATAAAAAGCGATAATCTAATAAAAACAGGAGGAATTTTTAATGTCTGCTTCTGCACTGACAAAAGACACTGCTGGTTGGCGTCTTGCGGGCTGGCCCTGTCACCAAACCGCAAGTTCCGTCATTGGCGCCGCAATGGGCTTTATGAGCTATCTGGCAGCGGATGGGTACGGAATCTTGGTGTTTACCGCTGGCCTTATCGCTACTTACACGCGCTTGTTCGATGCGCTGATCGACCCGTTCCTTGCGCTGATCACCGACCGCGTTAATACACGGTTTGGCCGTCTGCGTGTATTGACCATCGTGGGACGCGCGATTCAGGTGTTGTGTCTGTTCGCTTTGTTTTTCTGGTTTTTGGGGAGCGGCCCGGTTGTATTTACCGTAATTTGCTGCATTTACTATGTTGGTGCGAGTATTTGTGCGATTGCAACACATACCGGTAATGCTATTATCACCACAGACCCGAAGCGCCGGCCGATTTTGTACCGCTGGCTGATGATTTTTTCCACAGTGATTTCCACTCTGATCAGCGTTTATATGTCGAAAGTTCTTTTCCCGAAGTATCGCGGCTTGACCATAGGCGCTTTTCAGGAACTATGTCTTACTTCTCTACTGGTCGTATTGGTTTTGGAAATCATTGCATTGGTTGCAATTTCTCCTATGGACCGGCCAGAAATGTTCCCAAAGAAAAAGAGCGGTGGAAACGTAAATTTAAAAGACACCTTTAATGTGCTGGTAAAAAATCGCGCGCTGCAAATGTATCTGGTTGCGGCGGTTTCCGATAAAATTGCCTCTCGTGCTTCCACCGAAGCGGTCGTCACTACTTTACTATGGGGTATTTTGATCAACAATTATGAATGGAGCGGCAACCTGAGTATGATCCAACTGCCGTTCACCATTTTCATTCTGTTTGTCGGCTCTTACTTAGGCGGCAAATATGGCGCTAAAAAAACATGTATCCAATGGACAACCATTAATATGGTACTCACCGGGGCCATGCTTCTGTTGTTCGTAGTAACAGACCCGACCAATATTACCAAAGCGTTTTTGCCCACTGCAATTTTTGTTGTTTTATTTATTGCACGGATGTGCGCTAATACCGTTTTGTCCGCGACGACGCAATCCATGATTCCTGACATTGTAGACTACGAGCTGTCGCGTTCTGGAGCTTTTGTCCCTGGTGTCATCGGTACGTTGCAGTCTCTGATCGACGAATTGTTCTCCTCTGTTTCTTCTACAATTGTAGCTTTCTGCGTAACGATGATCGGATATGTTTCTACTCAACCCCAACCGGGTGATGCCAGTTCTCCGCAGCTTTTCTGGATGACAATGTTCGTATGGCTTGGCCTGCCCGTTATTGGTTGGATTTGCAACTACATTGCAATGGCCTTTTATCCGCTCAGCCGCGAAAAAATGGTTGAAGTTCAGGAGAAAAACGCCGCTTTCCGGGCTGAACAGAAAGTTCAAAGTGAGTCAGCCGCGAAGTAGCCGATTCAAAAAAGCTTTTCCCCGCAAGCCGCCGCTACTCAGAAATGAGTAGCGGCGGCTTGCACTCCTCCTTACTATTATTTTCATATCGTCTTATTATAAAAAAGCCGAGCGGTGAAACCGTCGGCTATCTGAAAGTCAATGGTCACGGCAGGAGAAAACAAAAACTTGCGCTGGCTCGTCGTACAGAGAAATTCCGAGCCATGCAATGCCACTGTTGGTTTAGATGTCACAGATGACTCTACAGATGGTACCGATATCTATGATAGAGCATCACCACTACCATAGGGATGCGCGTAAGCGAAATGGTTGACGACATCAGCGCTATCACAACGACATCTATTATTCTAACCGAAATTTTGGGCGGTACCTACGGAATTGCACCCTACCAATGGTTCGGCTTGAAAACGCTGTTACTTAAGTCGTGACTTTCGGTACCTTCAGTCATGTCATTGGCATTGCCAAAGCACCAGAGTGGTGAAAAGCAGCCGAGGCTATCCGTTATTGGTAGTTGCTGGAATCTTAACCACCTTGTTTTTTTCTTAAATGATTATTATAACAAGCTAGATTCTATATAATGAAATACCTTGACCAACTGGAATTTTTTCTAATCCAGTACCACTTCCAGCGGTGTCAGTACGCCTTGACGGACGCACGTCGAAGAAGCCTTTTATATCAATGTCCACAACATAAACAGATGCGATAGCTGTATTAGCTGGCTACACCTGGACATGGTATGTTCTGTGGAGCGGTTGGTCCTGAACACATAGGAATAGTCACGAAATTCTGCTTCACAAATTGGCCTTAAAACTTACAGGACACATTGTTGCACGATGTGGTCAACGATGGTCGGAATTTCGAGGAGGCCGGATCTTTCCGTTTGGTTGGGGAATTTCCATCTTGCGGACAGAACAGAGATGATAGCTCTTGAACTACTTTTGAATCAGCGCTGCATATCTTTCCTCGCTCAATTTGGCAAGGTCTTGTACGGTGCGTTTATCTACTCCTACAGTACTGCTCTCCGTATTCCCTTTGGTTGTCCGATATATCATTCTGGTATTTTCCTTACTGGAGATGAGTTCCATAAGATGAGTAAACACTTCGCCTTTTGTACCATCGGCATACAGACTATCCAAGTGTTTTTTCACCATCTTTTCAGTCTTGCGCCTGACCTTTCCAGTCGGGAACGTGTCATACCGTCCTCCCAATGGATAGACGCTGAGTTGTCCGCAGAGGTATACTCCACCCGGTTGTGCGGAACGTCGGCCTCGAGTTACTTGATGCACTCATAGTATTCTGTATTCAGCGTCTGCTCCGCCTGCTTTAGCGTTATCCCTTTCCCGGTCGGTTCCGCTGAAAAGAAAATGCCGAACGCAAAACCCGCCACAAGGGCGATCAAACAAATGAGCAGAATGACGAACAGGGCAAACCCGACACCCGGGGCCTGCGCCGTCTTTACCGACTGGCGTAGGGTTTTTACAACGGGGGTATCGGCTTTGGGCATCCGTGCGCTGTTTCGCGTGCCCGTGCGTGGGGTCTGCCGGGCTTTTTCTCCTTGGTTGCACGACTCTCCCAGCCGCCTTCATCAATCGAGATTTGTTCTTATTCGCTGCTTCAGCTGGTGTGCACGCCTGCCCGTAGCCGTGCGGACAGATGCATAGCGAAGCATATTTCCGGCGCCCGCGGCGGCGGACTCTGCGAATTCTTCCACCTTTCTCAGCACCTGATTTCCTAGAGTCTGTTTTAAAACCTTGCGATTGAGTGAAAAACGACGATGTAATAAAATGAGAGCATGAAGATGCATGAAATAAGCGAAAAACAATGGAAGAGGATCAAGTACAAGTTCCCACCTGAGAGGAAACCGCAAGGAGGGCGTCCAGGGAAAAGCAACCGGGAAATGCTTGACGCGATTCTATACTGGCTGAACACGGGAATTCCATGGCGGGATCTGCCGGAGCGGTTCGGCGCATGGCAAAGCATATACAGTCGGTTTCGGGTCTGGACAAAAGCCGGAGTATGGGAAAATATCCTCAGAACCCTGACTGAGCAGGATTTGGTGGACGAAACAACGCTGAGGCTGGACAGCACTACGATCAAGATTCACCAACACGCCAGTGGGCTAAAAAGGGGGATATCACGAGGAAACCGTGCGGAGCAGGGGAGGCTTGATCACGAAAGTCCATGCGGTAACGGATGGACTTGGGGATCCACTGCACTTTTTGCTCTTCAGTGGGAACCGTAATGATATCTGCGTGGCGCAGGCACTGTTGGAACCTTTTGATTTAAACGGCAAACTCATTCCGGCGGATAAAGGATATGACAGCGATATTTGTACGCTGGTTGGAAGAACAGGGCGGAATCGTGGTGTTTCCCAGCCATATCACTGCCAAACACCCCAAGAAAACAGACTGGCACACGTACAAAGAGCGTCATCTGGTGGAAAACCTTTTCCTCAAGCTGAAAAACAACCGCCGTTTTGCCACCAGGCATGAGAAGAAAGCACTCTATTTTCACGCTGTTGTCTGTCTTACCTGTTGTAGCCTTGTTTGGTTGCTTTGATGGTTTTAAAACAGACTCTAGCGCGGTGAGCAGTTTTTCTCTGGCGTTGGCAGGAGTTTTGACTGCAATTTTGTTTCCCGATTCTATTCCTCTGCTATATAAAACCAATATATTCTTGCAGAATTTGAATATTTCCCTTAGTAAATCTATAAAGGCTGACAGACAAGCTGATTGAAGCTGTCGACCCAAATTTCAGCGCACTGGGTTCGATAGGTCAGTAGATTTTGGTCCGTTTGGAGATACAGAAAAAGTGCTGTGCTCTTCGTCGTCAGTTCCTGTGTTACAAAAGACTCCATTAGTTTTTTGTTGTCCCCAATACAGTACTAGGGCGGAGGGAATACAGAGGCATTATACATTTCCCAGATGTGCTGTCCAATCCTTTCTACAACTTGCTATTTACATTTGAGCCTTTGCAGATATTCACCATATTCTGCAAGGGCATTTTATTTTGTCCCCAATTTTCCTTCTAAATAGCGTATCTGCCGAGAGGCAGTACAAAAAGGCCGAATTTCATTGCAAAGCCGACTATAAGGAGGAAACGAAATGTTAAAATCGAACGCTTTTACCAAAACACAGCAGCGAATGGTCAGTGCAATGTCAGTGCCATACACATTGTATGCCCCACTGCATCACCGGGTTGTACACACGGACAAGGCATTCGGCCATACCAGGAAAACAGGCAGAAAGTATGTACTTGTAGATGCAGTTTTTACTGTGATATTCTTTAAACGTAGTACAAGGAAGGGACACAAAATCCGTGACGGGCGTTTTAATCTTATCAACAGATGCTTTCAGAAAGGTGGTGATCTGTTGTGACTGCAAAGGAATACGTTGTCTGCCAACTGGAGGGTTATACACAGCTTCGCAATGATATTACTACTCTTGAATTCGAGTTGAAATCTCTGGCACCCTTCGATGAACTTCAGACAGATGACTTGATTGAAACCCTAACCTTTTCTCATCCTACTGAATCGCCTGTGCAGGAGAGTCGTATCTCTGATAAGACTGCAGCAATTGCCTTGTCTTATCACACGATTGGACTCGAGCAGACCAGAGATACCAGACTTCGCATCGCCTCACAACTAGAAGTCTATCAAATGCTGGCAAATCGGCTAGATACTTATCTTTGCGCACTGTATCCCGAGGATGCTGCTGTTTTGAAGAAACATTATTTTGACGGTCTTTCCTGGCAAGGTATTGCGGATGCGGAGCATCATTGTATCCGAACGGTCATCAAGCGTCGAAATCGAGGTATGAAGCGATTGACCGAACTGTATGACCGCCTTGCTCGACTTGGAGCTTTGCCCGGCGTTGAACCATCTATGTAAGATGTCCAAATTTGGACACCTTATAAAAAAGGGAGTAATTTTCGATGTCGGTGACATCTGAAAATTACTCCCTTTTTGGTGGAGCCTCTGGGGCTCGAACCCAGGCCCGGTCGGTTATGAGCTATCGCGTCTTTCGCACGCATAATTGACCAGGTTTTCCTATCATGAATCGCGATTCCTCTTAAATATAATTCTACTTGTCTCACATTACGGCACAATTGTGTCATGATGATTTTACTATTATATCTACATAAATATATTATATTTTTATACTTTAAGACAAGGTCACATCAGTAAACTTTGCTGCGTATGGCTTTTTATTTTGCAACAGATTACATGCGCAAGAGAAACTATTTTATGGAGGGATTATCAGTGAGCCACCCAATAAACCCCGTTCCAATTCACCTCAAGGTCGCACTGACACTCAAAGAAGCCGCCGAGTACAGCAATATTGGAATCAATAAAATTGACTATATGCTACGGCAACCCAATTGCCCGTTTGTTCTTTATGTAGGGACTAAAAAACTCGTCAAACGTAAGGAATTTGAAGCCTTTATCAGCAAAAAATTGATTCTTTAAATAGAACTATACTGCCATATAGCTTGTATTCTCTTGAGAAAAAGGCCCATTTATGATAAAATCAGTTTGTTGTATTGGCTCTTTTTCTCATGTCAGAAAAGGAGTTCAGCAAATGGGTAAAAATCTGAAAGGTAAAGAATGCGGAAATGGTATTTGTCAAAGAAAGGATGGTAGGTACTGCGCAAGGTTCGTAGATCGAAATGGTAAGCGCCGCTATCATTATTTTACATCGCTTCCAGAGGCTCGGAATTGGCTTGCAGATGCACAGTATGAGAATCGGCACGGAACTGTCCTTGCATCCTCTGATATGACGGTTGATGCATGGTATCAATACTGGTCCGAGACGATTATCGCAGGTTTGGTACCGAATACGCTCCGAAATTATCGTGATCGGTATATCCATAATATTCAGCCGGTAATAGGCAGTATGCTGCTGGCGGATGTGAAACAATTCCATTGCAAAATGGTGCTAAACAATATGGAAGATGCCTATGCGGGTTCCACAATTATGCAGGCGTATATCGCGATGGGGACCATGTTCAAATCAGCACTCATGAACGACTTGATTCCGAAGCATCCCATGAATGGTGTCAGATGCACAAAGCCGATTCGTGCTTCAGATGACATCCGTTTCCTCACAATTGAGGAGCAGAAAAAGTTCCTAGAGGTGGCAAAACGCTCCCACAATTATCTCCAGTACGCATTATTGCTGGAAACCGGTCTTCGTACTGGAGAAATGATCGGCTTGACTTGGGATGCCATTGATTGGGAAAAACGGACTTTGACCGTTGATAAAACACTTGAGTATCGGTATCAGAATGGTTGTTGGCGGGCGGGCCCCCCAAAAACCAAACAAAGCTATAGGACGATTCCTTTGACCGATCGTGCGTATGAAATTTTGGAGCAGGTTTATGCCAGCCGCACCACTCGAAAACAGTCGCCAAAGCTTACCCAGGTTCTATTTTTTATTGATCGCCGTTCCGGTAAGCAAAGATCGCTTGTCATGAGTGATTTGGTCTTTATCAATTTCCGGACAGGCGAGCCTGCAAAAAATAGTTCTTACGATACACATTTGTACAAGCTGTGTGATGAGGCCCATATCAAACGGTTCTGCATGCATGTACTCCGTCACACATTTGCTACCCGGGCCATCGAGAGCGGCATGCAGCCGAAGGTTCTACAAAAACTGCTTGGACATGCAAGCATAAAAACAACAATGGATCGGTACGTGCATGTGACCGATGATTCTATGGAGAATGGCGTCCGGCAATTTGAGAAGCATCTGACGGAACAAATTGCCTAAGTGGCAGAAATGGTGTCAAAATGGTGTCAACGCTGCGATACGGTACGCTGCAACCCCTTGAAAATACTGGCTTTTTTAGGAGATGTGAGGAAAAATGAAATTAGGAATCGTAGGCCTGCCGAATGTCGGCAAGAGCACGCTGTTCAACGCCATCACCAGCACCAAAAATGCCGCTGCGGCGAACTATCCGTTCTGCACCATCGACCCGAATACCGGCGTCGTGCCCGTGCCGGACGCCCGGCTGGACAAGCTGGCTGAAATTTGGGATACCAATAAAAAAACGCCCGCCATCGTGGAATTTGTGGACATCGCCGGTTTGGTGAAGGGTGCGTCCAAAGGCGAGGGACTGGGCAATAAATTTTTGGGCAACATCCGTGAATGCGACGCCATCGTGCATGTGGTGCGCTGCTTTGAAGGCACGGACATTGTGCATGTGGAAGGCAATGTGGACCCGGTGCGGGACATTGAGACCATTGATACAGAGCTGATCCTGAGCGACCTGGAGGTCGTTTCCAACCGTGCGGCGCGTATGGCCAAGGCGGGCAAGACCGGAGACAAAAAGGCGCTGGCCAGCGCCGCATGGCTGAGCGCGCTGGAGGAGCATCTGGGCGCGGGCAAAAATGCGCGCACCTTCCCGCTGGACGAGACCGACGAGGACCAGGTGCTGCAGATGCGCGAAATGGGCCTGTTGACGGCAAAGCCTGTCATCTATGCGGCCAATATGAGCGAGGACGATCTGATGGAGGGAATGCTGGGCAATCCGCATTACCAGACCGTGAAAAAGCTGGCCCTGGACGAAGGCGCGGAGTGCATCCCCATTTGTGCCAAAACCGAGGAGGATATCGCGGATTACACGCCCGAGGAGAAAAAGGAATTCCTGGCGGAGATGGGCATTGAGGCCACGGGCCTGGACAACCTCATCAAGGCCAGCTACGGCCTGCTGGGACTTATCAGCTTTTTGACGGACGGTAAAAAGGAATGCCGCGCCTGGACCATCCGCCGCGGTACCAAGGCCCCTCAGGCCGCAGGGAAGATCCATTCCGATTTTGAGCGCGGCTTCATCCGCGCCAGCGTGGTGAAATACGACGACCTCGCCGCCTGCGGTTACAGCATGGCCAACGTGAAGGCCAAGGGCCTGCAGCGCACCGAGGGCAAGGAATATGTGGTGCAGGACGGGGACATCATTGAGTTCCTGTTCAATGTGTGAGGAGGCACCGCTATGGAAAAGATCATCGGCCTGATGGGTGCCATGCGGGAAGAAATTGCGCTTTTGTGTGAGCGTATGACAGACAAGGGGGAGGAAACCGTTGCGGGCGTGACGTTTTACACAGGCCTGCTGCAGGGACGCCGTGTGGCGCTTTGCTGCGCGGGCATCGGCAAGGTAAACGCGGCCTGCGCGGCGCAGCTTCTCATTGCAAGATTCGGCGCAAAAGCGCTGGTATTTTCGGGCATTGCGGGCAATATGACGGATAAGATCGGCGTGGGCGACGTTGTCATCGGCGGCACGCTGGTGTACCATGACGCAGACCGTGAAATGATTTCAGATACGTTCCCGTATTTGAAGGAGTTTGCGGCAGACCCTGTGCTTGTGGCCGCCGCCGAGCAGGCCTGCACGGATGCGGGCGTAAAATATATTGTCGGCAAGATCGCCACAGGCGACACCTTTGTGGGCGACAGCGCCACCAAAAACGCCATTGCGGCTGATTGTGCGCCGGACTGTGTGGAGATGGAGGGCGCGGCCGTGGCCCACGTGGCGGCAAAATACGGTGTTCCCTGCGTGGTGTTGCGCGCCATGAGCGACAATGCCGACGAAGAAGCTTATGACACGCTGGTGGTGAAGGAATTCGATATTACGGAATACTGCACTACGGCGGCGCGTATCTGTGAGGACCTGATTTCCCGGCTCTGAATCACGGTGTGTTTTGCGGCGGCCCGTCCGCGGCAAAACGCGCCTTTTTCAAATCCAGGTAAAAGGTTTGTATGCGGTAACATTTTCTTGTAGATAATCCGGCTTTTTTCTCGTATCATAAGCACAGGGGCAAAACGCCCCGGCTGCACGCCCGCTGTGGGCTGTGCGCAAACGACAAAGAGGTGATTCCGATGCAGTGGAAAGAAGAGAACCGCGCGCTGTTCGCCGCCTGCCTGAACGGGCTGGAGGACGAGCCAATGGTGCGCGCGATGGACGCCATTCCCCAGCATGTCAAAGGCGTCAGCTGCTATGACCATTGCCTGTTCGTAGCTTATGTGGGTTTTACGCTGTGCCGCATTTTCGGGCTGGATTACCGCGCCGCTGCCCGTGCAGGGCTGTTGCACGACCTGTATCTGCAAAAATGGGAGGAGACAGACGTCGGGCGCTTCCGGCGGCTGGTCATCCATCCGCAGCTCGCGCTGGAAAATGCGCGCGCCTTCGGCCTGTCCCCCATGGAAGAGGACATCATCGGCAAGCACATGTGGCCGCTGACCGCGCCTTTGCCCTATTATAAGGAGTCCTATATGGTGAGCCTGGCGGATAAGATCTGCGCCACATTGGAGATGGCCCATCTATATGGTCTCTTGGGCGTGCGCCGGAACCTGCGTGCCTGCCGCCCCGCGCTGCTGCGCCGGGCCGTGCAGTAAAACGAACCGAAACACAGAAGCCCCGCTGCCGGCCG
>ERZ791808.1447-NODE-1447-length-17966-cov-2.402825_pt1 | contig 17966 bp, 17 predicted proteins | sample MGYA00510305_ERZ791808 | MGnify/ENA primary metagenome ERZ791808 (study PRJEB30046, sample SAMN00792024) | human gut metagenome | study: EMG produced TPA metagenomics assembly of the A metagenome-wide association study of gut microbiota in type 2... | reverse complement strand
TCGGGCAAGGAAATCAGGGCTACATTGACAAATTCCACCGGACGGTTCTGTTCATCTACAATTGTACCGTTTACTTTCACTGTTTGTGCCGCTGCGGCAAAGCTACCCAACAGGCATACGATAGCTATAACAAGAATCTTTTTCATAAATGCCGGTGTTTAGAGTTTGTCTTTTAAAGCTGACTCGATGATTGCCTTTATCTCTTCTGACGAAAGAGTTTCTTTATTGGTCCACTCCTTGTCTCTCTCCTCCGAGATATCCAATACGGAATCGCAATGTTCCGACATCAGCAGAAAGAGCATTTTCTCTGAAGTTTCGCCCGACGCGCTTATTACCTCATAGTGCACTTCGGCATACTTGCAAAATTTGCCGTCTACGTTACGACCACATTTACGCTCCAGGTATCCGTAACGGAATTTCTCACCTTCGCCTAACTGCGACTTAACATATTCCTTAGTTGCCGACTTTATTTTATACTGGTCGCTTCCGGGGAAGTAACATGAAGTAAGAGATACAAGTGCGAAACACGCTGCGATTGCCATTGTTCTGAATGTACTTTTCATAAGACTTTCTGTTTTTTGATTTGATGCAAAGTTAAGGCAAGAAGTCTCTTAACTCCTACTAAATCGCACTATTAAAAGTCTTAATACTTAGCACATAAAGCACTGATTATCAACAATGACATATTATAAAAGTCTTAATCCGGCCTCTTCCGGTCTAAATGCCTCTTATGCACTCCACAATATCCTGTTTTTCGCCTGCATTTATCTTCTTTCGGATGGAAGTCTTACGCACGTAGATGGTTGCACTTGTCTGTTGGGTGACCACACCGATTTCTTTCGTGGAGAAACCGGCACAGAGCAGACAGCATATCTGCACTTCCTTATCAGACAATACCTGTCCGAACTTTTCCATCATGCGGGAATAAAAGCCATCGTATAGTTTATCAATTACCGGATAAAGGTCTGCCCAGGCAAGAAGTCCTTCCACCGGAATCTCCTTATTGCCGATGCCCGAAATAAGTTTCAGCAACGCCTGGTTCTGTGAGGTAGGCGTATTGGCAACAAGCCGTATGATACCCAGCTGCTGAAGAAGCAGCTTCTTGAAGAAAGCACCGCTATTCTCTTCCTGATTGTCCGATACCTTCTGGGCATCTTCCAGCAGGCGGGTCAGTGCATCAATACGTTCCTCGGCTTCGGCAAGGCGCTTCCGTCTGTTACGGATATAAAAGGTAAGGGAAACAAGTACCCCGACAAACACAACAACAACCAGCATCGAATACATCCGTGTCTTCTGCCGTTTGATTATCAACTCATAGTTCAACTGTTGAAGCTTGTTCCTGGTCACCAGCTGTTGCTCTATCACGCTATTCTGGTCCCTCATCTCATTCCTGACAGAATCAGCAAACCTACCGAAAGTGACAATGTCCAAAGGTGCCCCGGAAGTATAGTCCAGAATTGTTTTCAACTGTGCCAGCGCACTGCGTACAGAAAAGCCCTCGGCTCTCTTTTCTTCCTGCTTCAATTCATTGTTCCACGCCTGCTCCCAATAGTAACGGGCAGAATCCAACTGATGAAGGTTCAGGAAGTTTTCAGCAAAGATTACCTGCAGAATGGGATAGTTGTCGGTCATAGGCATCAGCCGTCTAACCCGGTGAAGCAGTTCATTGGACTTGGTATATTCATGGCTGTTGGCAAGAAAAGCGGCATAATTCCTCAGATAGTGACAGGCCGAAGCTGTATCGGCTGCCGCCAATGCCATGTCAATACTCTGTTCCAGGTAATCCGAAGAAGAAGGGTGGTTGGCAAGCGCCATATTGAGTCCCAGGTCATAGAGTATGGAGCAATGTTCCCGGACAGATAGCTTATCAGCATATTGCAATATCTTTTCCATCAACTCTATCGCCTGGGAGTGGTCATTTCTCAGATAAGCTATCTCTGCCTTTCCCCGATAAAAAAGAAGAAGCCAGAAGGTGTCTTTCCGGGCTATGGCATAGTCCAAGCCATTCTCAATCGCTTCATCCATGCGTTCCTCCTGCTTCATCCATTTATAATAGGAGGCTTCAAGCAGGTAGCCATCAAGCATACGGGAAGAGTCTTTCCGCTCACGATAGTAGTGTATCGCTTCAGGAAGCAGCGAATCTTCCGCCAATGACATACCCATACGGTAGCGGGCCTGCGCACAGTTCCAAACGAACTGCATCCACTCCGCTTCTGAAAACCCGACATCCTTTTCTATGGAATTAAGCAACTTCAGCGCACTGTCCGGACGGCTCTGCAACAAAGAGTCGGTCTGCGCCAAAAGTTTTTTGTTGCCATGACAGTCATTACAGCCTACAAAGCACATAATGCCTAAAAGCATAATACAGATGTATAGTATGTTTCTCATCTTCTCCATTGTATATATTTGCAGTGAGTAAAGTTGAGAAAAAAAACGGCAGACTCCAAACTATATATACTGTAAATAATAACTCCCTTAAATAAAAAGCCTTGTAACCCACAGGCAAGAACAACAAAGGGACGCTGCATCACGCGGCGTCCCTTCTATTTTAGTTAGTTTTTATAAGATTTTGAGAGAATTGAAACTTCACAGCCTCAAGTTGTTTTAATAAAGCACACTAACTATTATTATGTTTAAAGCAAATGAAAATGTTATTTTAAAAGCAAATGAAAATATCTATTCCTTGATTTCCAGCTCCTTGTTCACCCGGCGCAGGCTGTCCATCACCTGCTTCTCATGAGACACGGGCACATCTCCCGAAAGAGCTACCGACGGTGCGGAAATCTGTTTACCGATAGTATCGGTTGCGGCTACTTCCTCTACATACGAAAAGAATGAATGCTGCATCACATTTCCCAGCGAAAGAACCACTGCCACTACTGCGGCGGCTTTGAACAGCGGCATGAAGCGTGCGGCCAGTGTCAGGCGCTTTGCCTTGACCACCGGAACTTCCACTTCGGCAAGCACCCGGGCATCAAAATCCTCACCCAGATGCACTTCCTGCTGAAGCTGCTGATATACGAACAAATCCTTGTAGCGAAGCAAGTGCTTGGGCACATCGCTTCCGCTAAAGAAAGCACGCAATTCAGCCTCATCTTCCAAAGAAGTTTCGCACTGCCAGTAGCGCTCCAAGAGTTGTTCTATATATTTAGAGTCCATAACCTTCTATATCAATAAACGTTTGTTTCACTTTTTGCCGCGCCCTGAAGAGGTTCACTTTTACCTGCTCCTCGGTCAAGTTCAGGACTGCTGCTATTTCTTTATAGCTTTTACCTTCCACATCCCTAAGCTGCATAATCAGCCGCTGCTTTTCGGGAAGTCTGTTCATCAGCCGGTGTATCAACGCCATCCGTTCCTTGTTCACCAGCTTTTCGTAAGGGCTCGATGCATCGGAGACCTGCTCCATTTCGGGGAGCAGCTCCACGGTACGGGAGTCTTTTCGCTCGCTACGGTCTATCGCCAGATTTCTTGCCACAGTCAAGCAATAGGCCTCAATAGAACCGAATTGCGACCACTCGTCACGCTTGTTCCAAACCCTTATCAGCGTTTCCTGCACAACATCCTCTGCCTCTGCCCTATCGAACGTAATTCTCAGGGCTAACCGAAAGAGCTTATCCTTCAGCGGGAGAATGTCATTACGAAAGCTGAGTTCTTGCATCTCTAATAAATTGACGGTTAAGTATTCAGAAAGTTACAGCCTATTGCCGTTTTTTTTTGAATTATTTTCGGATACGGGTTCCACTGTTCCCGTTGATGGCTGATGCTAAAGTGATTACGACTTCGGACACACCCGCATTCAACGCCTCGAAAGAGTTCTCCAATTTTGGAATCATGCCACCTTGAATCACTCCATCGGCTACATATTGCTTAAATTCCTCCGGCGTTATCTGTGGAATCACGCTGTCATCATCGTCTTCGCTGCGCAGCACACCCTTCTTTTCAAAGCAGAACACCAAAGTTACATCGAACAAACCTGCCAAAGCCTTGGCGGTCTCTCCGGCAATAGTGTCGGCATTCGTATTCAGCATGTGCCCGTCTCCATCGTGTGTCAACGGAGCCATCACGGGAACCACACCCTTATGAATGAGGTCTGCCAAGAAAGCATCATTCACCTGCTTCACATCGCCCACAAACCCATAATCCACCTCCTTCACGGGACGCTTTACCGAACGGATTACATCCATATCGGCTCCCGTCAAGCCCAGTGCATTGACACCACGCGCCTGCAAGCCGGCAACGATATTCTTATTCACCAGTCCGCCATACACCATGGTCACCACCTTCAGCGTTTCGGCATCAGTGATGCGGCGGCCATTCACCATTTTACTTTCAATACCCAGTTGGGCAGCGAGCTTCGTGGCCGAGCGTCCGCCTCCGTGTACCAAGACCTTGTAGCCTTCGATGGCTGCAAAGTCATCCAATAACTTATAGAGGGTGGCTTCCTCTTCTACAATCTTGCCACCCACCTTTATTACAGTCAGTTTCTCCATTTTATTCCAAATAAGTATATCCGTACAGTCCGGAACGGTAATTAGACAAGAATTCCTTCCCTTCTTCCACAGAGATACGCCCTTCCTTGACGGACTGCGTCACCCAAGTTTCCAGCGTACGTACCAGTTTTTTAGGATTATATTGCACGTAGTCCAACACCTCAGCCACCGTCTCGCCGTCAATCAGTTGGTCGATGGTGTAGCCTTTGGAATTGACAGACACATGCACGGCATTCGTATCACCAAACAGATTGTGCATATCTCCCAGAATCTCTTGATAAGCTCCGACCAGAAAAACCGCCAGATAGTAGTGTTCCTTGTCGCGCAACGAGTGCAGCGGCAGGGTGGTCGTATCGGCACGCGAGCTGACGAAATTGGCAATTTTGCCGTCCGAGTCGCAAGTCATATCCTGCAAGGTAGCCTCGCGGTCGGGTCTTTCATCCAGCCGTTGTATGGGCATGATGGGGAACATCTGGTCGATGGCCCAGGAATCGGGCAATGACTGGAACAGCGAGAAGTTACAGAAATACTTGTCGGCAAGCAGCTTGCTCAACTTGCGGAATTCCTCGGGGCAGTGCTTCATGCCGCTGGCAATGGAGTTGATTTCGCGGCAGATACTCCAGTAGAGTTTCTCTATTTGTGCACGCGTATTCAGGTCGACGATGCCATGGCTGAAAAGGTCGAGTGCCTCTTCGCGTATCTGCTGCGCATCGTGCCAAGGTTCCAGCATACTGCGCTGGCTCAGATTATCCCAGATGTCATACAGTTCCTTCACCAGTTCGTGAGCATCCTCTCCCGGTTCCCAGTCGTCCTCCATTTCGGGCAGGGAAGCCGTTTCCAGCACTTCGAAGATAAGCACGGAGTGATGGGCAGTCAGGCTGCGTCCCGTTTCGGTAATGATATTGGGATGAGGGAACCCGTGTTTGTCGGCAACATCGACGAAAGTCGACACCACATCGTTGACATATTCCTGGATGGAATAGTTGACGGAGCTTTCGCTACTTGAAGAGCGTGTACCGTCATAATCCACTCCCATACCGCCACCGGTATCCACGAATTCGATGTTGAAGCCCATCTTGTTCAGCTGCACAAAGAATTGCGAAGCTTCACGCAAAGCATTCTTGATGCGGCGTATCTTGGTTATCTGACTGCCGATATGGAAATGTATCAGCTTCAGACAGTCCTTCATATCTTTTTTCTCCAAGAAGTCCAGCGCTTCGAGCAGTTCACTGGATGTCAGTCCGAACTTGCTGGCATCTCCTCCGCTTTCTTCCCATTTGCCACTTCCACTGGAAGCCAATTTAATGCGAATGCCGATATTAGGTTTCACCTTCAATTGCTTCGCCATCTTGGCAATAAGATTCAACTCATTAAGTTTCTCTACAACAAGAAAAATGCGTTTGCCCATTTTCTGTGCCAACAGTGCCAGTTCAATGAAGCTCTCGTCCTTATATCCGTTACAAACCACGAGGGAACCCGGGTCTGTATTGACCCCTATCACAGCATGCAACTCCGGCTTTGAACCCGCTTCCAGCCCCAGATTGAACTTCTTCCCATGGTTAATCATCTCTTCTACCACGGGACGCATCTGATTCACTTTAATGGGATAGATAATAAAGTTCTCTCCTTTATACCCGTACTCGTCGGCTGCCTGTCTGAAGCAGCAGGACACCTTCTCGATGCGGTTGTCCAGAATATCGGGAAAACGCACCAATACCGGAGCCGCTACATCGCGCAACTGCAACTCGTCCACCAACTCTTTTAAATCGACGGCAACCCCATCCTTACGCGGTGTCACCACAACATGACCTTTGTCATTGATACCAAAGTACGAAGTGCCCCAACCAGTTACGTTGTACAGCTCTTCTGAATCTTCAATACGCCATTTTCTCATCAGTACATTTACTATTAGACTATTTACAATTTACTATTTTCCCACTATAGTGTGTCTTATAAAGGGGGCGACAAAAATACACATAAATCTAATATATCCAGCTCCTCGGACTGAAAAATACACATTTACAAGGGATTAAAGTCCTAAAAGTTGGCGTAACCGTTGCACGGATTCGCTAATCTGGCTGCGGCTTTCCAGATAACCGGCATCAAAGCGATAACGGGCCTGCGAGTAGAAAGGCTCACGCTTATCCAGCGCCTCCACAATGAAGGTGCGCAAATCTTCGTCCGTCTTGCCTTGCAGGATGGGGCGTTGCTGCTTCGCCACCCGGAGCCGGCGGAACAGAATATCGGGGTGTACATCCAGAAACACCGTCTGCCCGCAACCGTTCATATACTCCATATTGTCAAAAAAACAAGGAGTACCGCCACCGGTAGAGACCACGACATCCTCAAATTCCCCTACTTCATGCAGCATGTTTCGCTCCAATTCACGAAAAGAGGCTTCTCCCCGCTCGGTGAACAATTCACGGATTGATTTGTGAAAACGTTCTTCGATGTACCAGTCCAAATCAATGAACGGCACATTCATTTCGCGGGCAAAAGCCTTTCCTAAAGTAGTTTTACCGGCTCCCATGTAGCCGGTCAAGAAAATACGTATCATATCTGCTACGAGTTACAGGTTTCCTGCAAAGGTAGCAATTCCAAGCTGAAAACGCCTCTGTATCAGAGAAAAATTTTGATACGCTTGCTTAAATCTTCGAATTCCTTTTCTCCCGGTTCACCGGTGGGTGTACCGAAGGGCATCTGTGCAATCATCATCCAGTCGTCGGGCAGGTTCCAGGTGCGACGTACCTCGTCGTCAATCAAGGGGTTATAATGTTGCAGGGAGGCTCCCAACCCCATATCTTCCAGCATAGTCCAGATGGCAAACTGGTGCATAGCGGAGGTGTGCTGTGACCAAGTGGGGAAATTATCCTTATAGGAAGGGAATGCTTCCTGCAGCTTCTTGACTACAGAAGTATCTTCAAAATAGAGCACAGTACCGTGTCCGCTGGCAAAACAGCCGTCAATCTTGGCTTCCGTCTTGGCAAAAGCCTCGGCAGAGATGCGTGCTTTCAGGGTTTCCTTCACGATGTTCCACAATTTTTTATGTTCGTCGCCCAGCAACAATACAATTCTTGTAGACTGTGAATTGAAAGCTGACGGCACATTCTTTACGGCTTCACGAATAATGTGTACTATTTCTTCATCCAGTACTGGCGAATCGCTGCCGATAGAGTAATAACTACGGCGATGCGCCATGGCTTCTGCAAATGTTCTCTTCATTTTTTGTCCTTTCTTTTTTTATTGAGTCTTCTCTTCTTTATTTTATATCCGCCATACAAAGAAACAAATGAAAGAGTTAAGTTGTTCGGATTTTCTTTTTTACCTTTGTCCGCAGTTATGAAGAAAGAAAAATATTACGTCGTATGGGCGGGAGTCAGCCCGGGTATCTACACTTCCTGGACAGACTGCCAACTACAGACCAAAGGTTACGAAGGAGCGAAATACAAGTCGTTCGAATCACGCGAGGAAGCGGAAAAAGCCTTTGCCTCTTCGCCGTACGCGTACATCAAACGGTCGGCTCCCTCTCCTGCCAAGACTACTCCCGGCACCGACGCTCCCCTCCCCACCGCCGTCGCGGAAAACAGCCTTGCCGTAGACGCGGCTTGCAGCGGAAACCCCGGTGCCATGGAGTACCGGGGAGTACACGTCGCCAGCCGTCAGGAAATCTTCCACTTCGGGCCGATGTACGGAACCAACAATATCGGCGAGTTCCTTGCCATTGTCCACGGACTTGCCTTGTTGAAACAGAAAGGTTTCGACATGCCCATCTACAGTGACAGCGTGAACGCCATCAACTGGATAAAACAGAAAAAATGCAAGACCAAACTGCCGCGCGACGCCAAGACCGAAGAGCTTTTCCGCCTGATAGAACGTGCGGAGAAGTGGTTGCGCGAAAACACCTACACCACCCGCATCCTAAAATGGGAGACAAAGCAATGGGGGGAAATTCCGGCCGACTTCGGAAGGAAGTAAAAAAACGCGGGCACCCCGGATTCTTCATCCGGTTGTGCCCGCGTCAAGAAAATGATGCGGCCGAGCTTATGAATGAATAGCCGCCATCATGTTTTATTTGCTATACGATGCCTTCACGAAAGGAGCATCAAGCAAGTAGTCAAGACTCTGCTTCACACTCTCTTCTACGGGGCAGCTGTATTTCTCAATCTCAGCTACGATGTGGCGCACGCCAGCAGTATCCGTATTCTTGAAGATAGCATCATAACCTACCATACCACTCTGCCCAATCTCGCGGTGATCCTTGATATGGAGCATGGTGAAGCGTCCGGGATACTTGTTGAAGTAATCCACCGGGCTGTTCTGGCCGCGCACTACCCAGTAAACGTCCATCTGGAAGAATACATATTCGGGATTGGTGTGTTGCAGCATGTAGTCCAGCATCAGCTCCTTGTCTTCCACTTTCTGGAATTCATGGGCATGATTGTGGTAACCGTATTTCAAACCGGCAGCCTGGCAGCGCTTGCCCACTTCATTGTAATAGTCGCAGTAGGTCTGCAAGTCTTTCAATGTCTTGGGAACGGAGAGATACGGAGTCACGATATACTCCATACCGGCCTCCTTATGGGCAGCAATGCACTGATCCCACCATCCGTAAAGTCGCCCGAAGCCAGTTCCTCGTCCGACAACCCGTGGGTAGTGTGCGAAGAAAGCACGGTCATACCGCTCTTTTCCACCATCTGTTTGAACTCCTGGGGAGTCTTGCCGTAGAACTTACCGTCATTGTAGTTGGCGGCCTCCACACTGGTATAGCCCATATCAGCCAAATCCTTCAGAATCTGGTCGAGGTTACTGCCGTCCTTCACCAAGTCTCTTACAGAATAGAGCTGGATGGCTACTTCCTTTTTCGTCGTTTCCGGCGCCGTTTCCGTGCTGTGGCTGCTGCAGCTTGTGGCCATCATGGATAAGCACAGTGCCGACAAAATCATCATATGTTTGATTCTCATAGTACTATCTTTTTAGAAGGAATTAGTCGAGAACCTTTACACGGATGTTGCGGTACCAAACATCGTCGCCATGATCCTGCACACCGATAAAGCCTTCGTGGTTTTCGCCGCCACAGTTGTTCAACAGTTCGAAAGCCAAGGGCCACTTCTCTTCGCTGAACTTGCTTGCCTGCAACATTTCAGTCCATTGCTTAGTCCACAAGTGATATTCCAGTACGTTTTCATCGTTCTGTCCGTGAACTACAGTACCTTTGTATACCATAATCTTTGCCTTGTTCCATTCGCCGAAAGGTTTGGCGTTCTGCGGAACAGCCGGTATCATGTCGTACAAGGAAGCAGCCTGACGGTTGTTGTCCTTACCCAGTTTGGCATCCGGATGATTGGCGTTATCCAGCACCTGGAACTCGGGAGCAGAGATATAGATGGGTTCCAACACTTCGTTGCCGTCCTTGTCCTTTGAAGTAACTTCCTGAGCCAGATAGAAGATACCGGAGTTACCACCTTTGGAAATCTTCCATTCCAGTTCCAGCTCAAAGTTCTTGAACTTATGGGCGAAAATCAAGTCACCGCCCTCACCGGTCTGTCCTTCGCCGGTACCGGTTCCACAGAATTTGAGGCAACCATCCTCAATAATCCATCTGGAAGGCACTTTGTCCTTACCGTATCCACGCCATCCGTCCAGGCTCTTTCCATCAAAGATAGTGATATAACCGTCCGCATCAATCGGCAGGTTCAAGCTGTCCGTTTCAGGCGCTTTCAGAGACTTGGAATAAGACACCGCAGTAGTAGTAGGAGCTGCAGCTTCCTCCGTAGCGTTCGATTTCTTTGCACCGCCACCGCAAGAGGCGAGCATACCTCCGATAAGGCAACAAGCCAAAGAATAATATATTTTCTTCATAATCTGAAAAATTAAATGATTAGTATTCGTTTATGAGCATCGGAACCTGGTTCCGATACTCTTTTTAATGTTTATCTGGGCATATCGGGCAACTTCCAGCCTTCACGGTAGTTATGCTTGATGAGCTCTTCTGCAAAAGCTTTGGCATTTACCGGATCTGTCCATGTCTTGTCGAAGCTTGGATGGCCGTTGTGTATCTTGAAGCCGTCCTTGATGACTGTACGCAATGTCTCGTCGTCGCCAATATTGGTAAAGCGCATGTTGGCTCCGTCCCATTCCAGTGTCTTGTTCAGGCCCTGCAGACGGATAGCCAATACACCCATTGCCACCATTTCGTTCATCGGTCCTGCTTCGGAGAAGTCAGACTTAGGCATTACGCGGCTGGAAGGACTTTCCTTACAAGCACGTACCCAGTCCATCTCATGACCGCCATTCATAGCCTTCGGCACACGGCGGCAAACCTTCGGTGCATTGGGCACACGACCAGAAAGTAACCACGGGTTCTGTCCGTAGCAACCGCAAATCAGCGTATCCTTCGTTCCGTGGAAGATAGTCAGACCGCCACCGCTCTGCATCAGTTGCTTTCCTTCGGGGAAGCCTTTCGGACGGTCGGGCATCATGCCGCCATCATACCAGTGAACTTCCACTTCGGGCATAGCCACCTTCGGCATATTTTCACGTGCGGGGAAAGTCAGCTTCACGTGCTGTGCTTGCGGAGCGCAGGCATTGAGCAACAATGTAGACGAACCTTCTACCTTGGTAGGATACAACAACTTCAAAGCTCTGAACGGCTGGTGCAGGATGTGGAAAGCCATATCGCCCAAAGCACCCGTACCATAATCCCACCATCCGCGCCAGTTCCAGGGATGATAGATTTCGTTATACGGATTCATCTTGGCAGGACCGGTGAACAAATCCCAGTTCAGAGTTTTGGGAATGCGGTCTTCCTTCTCGGGAACATTCAATCCTTGCGGCCAGATGGGACGGTCGGTAGCACATTCCACCTTTGTCACGTCACCGATTTCGCCGTTCCATATCCACTCGCACACCAAGTCGGTACCTTCGTCCGAAGAACCCTGGTTACCCATCTGAGTAACTACTCCCGTAGAAGCGGCCAGGCGAGTAAGCAGACGGGACTCGTATACGGAGTGCGTCAACGGTTTCTGGCAATATACATGTTTGCCCATCGTCATGGCATCAGCAGTGATGATGGCATGTGTATGGTCGGCCGTAGCGATGATAACGGCATCGATGTCCTTGCCCATCTCATCGTACATCTTACGATAATCCCAATACTTCTTCGCATTGGGAAGCTCATCGAACACACCTTTCGCGTAGCGCCAGTCTACGTCACACAGCGCCACGATATTTTCCGTAGCCTTCACATGATTAATGTTAGTGTGTCCCATACCACCGATACCTACGGCAGCAATGTTCAAACGGTCACTGGGAGGTACGTGTCCGTGACTCTTACCCAAAATGCTGCTTGGAGCAATGGTAAGACCCGCCAAAGCTAAACCTCCGGTCTTAAGAAACTCTCTTCTTGTAAATTTCGACATGGTTCTTTAGATTTTAAAATCGGTTAATATAATTAAGTTTTAAAACACTTCTTATTACAATAGGCATCAGACTACCGTCTTCTTCGGACGGAGCAGTCCGTAACCTTCCTTCATATGCCTCCGGCGCTCCCTGATTTCCGCCAGCGTCTGCAAGTCGCCTATGCCGGGCAGGTCGTGACGGCGCGCATCCTCCAGGAAGGTCCATCCGTATTGGGAAGCAATGGCCGAGTCTCGCATCTGCGGCAATCTCGGATCACGTTTCCCGCTCTCGATGGAGTCGGCCATAATATTGCATAGCTTATCCAGGTTCTTCCCGCCAAAGGGCTTCTCCAGGCGAAGCGTACGGTTCACGCCGTGAAGCTCCACCACGGCAGTCCGGAAATCATGCGTCATGCGCACGATACCTTTTGTACCGATAATGTCCGTATATGCATTATGAGTCTGGTTTCTGGAGAGTTGTCCGTAGACGAATCCTTGTGTGACATCGAAGGCGATGCCGTTCTCGAACGTACCGTGGCACTGTACCCACCAAGGGTCCTTATAGTCCCACATCCGCATGCCTTGCGCATGCCAGGTCTTGTATTCACTGTCGGCATACCAGCGGGCAATGTCTATGTAGTGCATGCCGCAGTCGTGGTAGGCGGGACCCTCATATTCGTGTCCCTCGCCCGGCGCCAATCCCGGAGTCATGTGGCAGATGCGCAAGATGGCCAGTTCGCCAATTTCGCCTTCATCGATAAACTGCTTCATAGCCTGGTGATACCAGGAGTTGCGCAGATAAAGGTTGACAGCAGCAATGCGGTCATACTTTTCAATCAGGTCCACAATTTCCCATTCCTTGTCAATGGTATCGGCAATGGGTTTCTCCGTCAGGATGTGCTTATGGCTTCGGACAGCTTTCTCTATTTGTTCTTTTCTGGAATTTGCCAATGCAAAAAGACCAACAGCTTCTACACTCTGGTCGTCAAAGATTTCTTGTTCATCAGATATGATTCTGGATGAAGGGGAAAGGTTTCTTGCCAATTCTCGGGAGGCCGGATCGGTATCGCAGATATATGCGATGTCCCATCGACCGCTTTTTTGCATTTCCTCCCAATACATTTGCCCCATTCTACCGAACCCTATCAAACCAACTTTTATTTTCATGGTAGGCGAATATTAAATATTTACAGTTATAGTATTATCGGGGTCAATTGAATTACATGATTAAGAGTACTTGGACTGATAGTCATAGTAGCTGTCGTCGTAGACGTTGGATATAATTTTTTCATGATATTTGCAATGTTTATGTATGTGTTCTTTGCAAAAATAGGATAATTAGTGATAGAATGGAAGCAAGCAGATATTAAAAAAGCGTAAAAGGTAAAAGAACACTCTTTATTCATCATCGCCTAACAGCCGTGAAACACTCTGCCGGCAGCCGTCAACACCCACCTGCATCATAGATTCTGCGTAAGAAATATAGAAGAGAAAGAAGAATTAATAGGCTGTTTGCAGGAAATTAACTTCCTATTTAGTCATAACAGCCTAGCACAAGCGGGTGGAAGCAAAGTACGCAGAATTTTATTGCTATGAGAGAGACTGCATATCATTCAGTCTCTTATAATAGCCGTTCTTCTCGAGAAGTTCCTCGTGCTTACCACGTTCCACGATTTCACCTTCATAGAGTACACAAATCTCATCCGCATTCTTGATGGTGGAAAGGCGGTGGGCGATGGCAATCGTGGTACGGGTCTTCATTAGCCGTTCCAGAGCCTCCTGCACCAGTCGTTCGCTTTCGGTATCGAGTGCTGAAGTGGCCTCATCGAGTATCAGGATAGGCGGATTCTTCAAGATGGCACGGGCAATACTGATACGCTGGCGCTGTCCGCCGGAAAGCTTGCCGCCACGGTCGCCAATGTTGGTCTGATAACCGAGTTCGGTCTCCATGATGAAGTCGTGGGCATTGGCAATCTTTGCCGCTTCGACCACCTGCTCCATAGTTGCATTTTCCACACCGAAGGCAATGTTGTTGAAGAAGGTGTCATTGAACAGAATGGCCTCTTGGTTCACGTTTCCTATCAACGCACGCAGGTCGTGGATGCGAAAATTCTTAATATTCACACCGTCAATTGTAATCTCACCCAACTGCACATCGTGATAGCGCGGCAGCAAATCCACCAATGTAGACTTGCCGGAGCCGGACTGACCGACAAGTGCAATGGTTTGTCCTTTGGGCACCATCAGATTGACGTGCTTCAACACTTCGCGCTTGCCGTCGTAACTGAAGGAGAGGTCCTTAAATTCAATCCGGTCATTCATCCCGTGCAGCGGCAACGGGTTTACCGGTTCCTTAATGGGATTCTCGGCTTTCAGTATTTTGTCCACACGTTCCATGGATGCCAGACCCTTTGGAATGTTGTATCCTGCCTTTGCAAAGTCTTTCAACGGATTGATGATACTGTACAGAATCACCATATAGAAGATGAACGTTGATGCTTCCATGGAAGTGCCGTCGCCCAGAATAAGCAGACCACCGAACCACAGTACCAATACAATGAGCAGCGTACCGAGGAATTCACTCATCGGATGTGCCAACGACTGACGGATGGCTACCTTGTTGGTTGCATCACGCAGCTCGTCGCTGCATTGCTTAAAACGGTCCACCATCTTGTCTTCTGCTATAAAAGCCTTGATTATACGCAGTCCGCCAAGCGTCTCTTCCAATTGCGACATGGTATCACTCCATTTTCCTTGGGCTTCCAACGACTTACGCTTCAGTTTCTTGCCGACTTTTCCCATCAGCCAGCCCATACCCGGCAATACCAGGACAGTAAACAGAGTCAGCTGCCAGCTGGTTACAATCAGAGTGGAAAAATAAAGCAGAATCAAGATCGGATTCTTGAGCAGCATATCCAGTGAACTGGTAATGGAGTTCTCAATTTCGCCTACGTCACCGCTCATACGTGCAATGATGTCCCCTTTCCTTTCTTCAGAGAAAAAGCCGAGCGGCAAGTGCATCACTTTGGAATAGACCATCACGCGGATATCGCGTACCACTCCCGTACGAAGGGGAATCATAATGGCAGAAGAGCCGAAATAGCAGGAGGTCTTCAGCATGGTCATGAAAGCAAGGAAGAGCCCCATGAACAGCAATGTCATCTGTGGCCCGTGTGTCTCAATCATCTGAGTGACGTAATAATAGAAATTGTTCACCGCCACTTCCTTCAAGCTACCGCTTCCCCACTCCATGAAGTGATACACTTGGGTGTTCTCCCCTGTCTTGAAAAGGATATTGAGAATAGGAATGAGCAGTGTGAATGAAAAGACATTGAATATAGCGGACAGCACATTGAGCACGATTGCCCAACCGATATATCTCTTGTAAGGCGACACAAAGCGCCGCATCAGTTGTAGGAATTCCTTCATTGCTTGTAGTTAAGTGAATTATGAGGTCGCAAAGATACAAGAAAACGAGGGAATGGAAAAGGGTTTCAGGTTATTTCTGCCTAAATGCCCACATTCTCTACTTTCTTTTGTGTCCTTGCATACTTCTCCAGCACCATGTACACTCATACATTGTCATCTTAATAATAGCCGGCTCATTTATTTTCCATCTTTACTCCTAACTTCCACACAATTTTCTTCAAACTTCAATATGCCCAAGCAATTATATGAGTAAATAATGAAAAAGATGTACCTTTGCACCCGACTTAACTGAGAACTTTGTTCACCACATGAGAAAAGCTATTATCACAACCCTATCTGTCCTAATCGTACTTCTGTCCATTGCTTGCAATACCCGAGTGAACTATAATAAGTACCTGATTGCAATTGACTCGCTCATCGTTCAGCAACCGGACACTGCCCTATCTATGCTCGAAGCATTCCCGACAAACAGCCTGCAGACCCAAGCTGACAGTGCTTATTATGGCCTATTAATGACAGAAGCAAGAGATAAGAACTACATTATCCAAACCAATGATTCCCTGATACAATCGGCCCTGACCTACTACAACGGCACAAACGACATAGAAAAGCGGGCAAGGGCCCATTACTATTCCGGCTGCGTCTACCGGGATTCACAGAGAAGAACAGAATCTATGACTCAATACCTCATAGCAGAGCCCTTGGCTGAAAAAGCAGGAGAAAGACGTCTATTAAGTCTTATCTACCTGAATATAGGTTATCTATACTATTCACAAAACCTAAATACACAAGCCGATTCCAGCTATCAATTGGCACAACAAATAGGTATTCAGCTAAAGGACTCTGTTCTTCAAGCAGAAGTTCTGTCACGACGAGGAGTCATCTGTATGGAAAAAGGAGAAGAATTCTATCCCGAAGCCGAAAAAATGATGTTGAAGGCACTCGCTATCGTCCAAAAACAGTCCAACATACAATTAAAAGAAAATGTGTTCTCCTCACTATGCCAACTATACAACTGGATGGAAAACGGAGAGAAAGCTATAGAATTCGCCAAACAGAATCTTGGCGTACAGAAAGACCGCACAACATGCTACAAAGCTTTCGAACTACTTGGAAGCGCATATTACCTAATATTGCAATATGATTCTGCCCGCCACTACCTACAAAAATCCCTTTTCACAACAGACTATGCCACCAAAGCCGGGGCTTACATGTATCTGGCAGACATAGCCAAAGAGCAAGGAGACTTAGCTACTTCCTTAGAGATGGAACGCAACTACTCTGCCTATTTGGACAGCATGCAGAAGTCCAGACAGCCCGATGCCATTGTCTGCGCAGAACAAGGGATGCCAAGCAACAAGCAAAACATAATCAGCAAACACACCCATTATCGTATCATAGGTATATCAATAATCATATTAACCCTCATTGTAGCTGTAATCATCCTATCCTATAAGAAAAGAAAACAAAAGCCCAATAACCAAACCGAAAAAGAAATGCTGCATAAGGCAGGACTTGTTCTATTCGAACAATCTGAGGTATACAACAAGATGACTCTAATCATCCGCTCTCATAAAGAAAAGGCAGAATCAGAAATAATGCATCAAGGTGACTGGCTACAACTAATTGCAGAAACCAACAAATGTTGGAATAATATTGCCCGGGAACTACAATCAAAATATCACCTGACAGAAGACGAAATCTACTTATGTTGTCTGTACCTGACAAACCTCCCGATAAGCCATTTTTGCCATATATTGAGCTGCGAACGGGATACTATTTACAAAAAGGCAGACCGCATATTAGAAAACAAAATGGGATTTGCACACAAAGAGATATCTCTTAAGGAAGCTTTAAAAAAGAATCTCCAATCATCTTGCCAATCATAACAATCATTAGCAAGTACAACAATTATACAATATTATACGCCATTATACACCGAAATTATACAATATTATACACTTATCCTGCCGTATTAAACCGACCTTTGCGGCATCAATAATCAAAAAAGTGTATAATGATGAAGAATCTATTGTCTATCTTAATTGCGACATTCTTTTTAAGCAATATTGTGACATACGCACAAAAAAAGAACAATCCTTTTACAGAAATCGCCCTAATCCAAGCAAAAAGAAAAAATCCGACTAGTAAAGGAGATACCCCTATATCTCGTAGTATCATTCAAACCGCCAACGCCTACCTATATAATAATACGGTATGTGTCGACTTCAACGAGGTATTACCCACCGTCACCATCCTCCTCATCAATGAATCAACCGGTGAAACTGTCTATTCAGAAACATACGATGCTCCAACAAATATCAGCATCAACCTAGATGAAGAATCATGCGGCAACTACTCCATTCAAATAGAGTCCGATGAAGCATTCCTATATGGCAGCTTCACGCTATAGAAACATCCAACTGACAAGGAAGTGATATATATCACCAATTTATAAAACGAACCGATTGAAAGGACTGAATACGCGTTAAACCAGTCCTTTCAAAAGGCAAACTAAATTAATTTCCAGAATTATGAAGAAAAAACATTTTCTTTTTATTCCCATCATTACAATGGGAATATTCGCCATTAGCTGCACCAACACTTTTGACGAGCAGTTTGTTCAAGAAGACCAACAAATGCCAACAAC
>ERZ791808.1436-NODE-1436-length-18134-cov-3.838653_pt1 | contig 18134 bp, 11 predicted proteins | sample MGYA00510305_ERZ791808 | MGnify/ENA primary metagenome ERZ791808 (study PRJEB30046, sample SAMN00792024) | human gut metagenome | study: EMG produced TPA metagenomics assembly of the A metagenome-wide association study of gut microbiota in type 2... | reverse complement strand
GTGCAGGCGCCATCAAGACCACCTTCACCGAGGAGACCGAAACCGATCTGTTCGGTGAGCAGGACGTGCTCATGGGTGGCATCAACCACCTGTGCGATATGGGCTTCGATGTGCTGACCGAGGCTGGCTACCAGCCGGAGATCGCCTACTTCGAGGTGTTCCACGAGCTGAAGATGCTGGTGGATCTGGCCAACGAGGGTGGTCTGAACAAGGCTCGCTGGAGCTGCTCCGACACCGCTCAGTACGGCGATTACACCTCCACCGTCATCACTGAAGAGACCAAGAAGCGCATGCAGTACCAGCTCAAGCGCATTCAGGACGGCTCCTTCGCCAAGGAGTTCATGGATGATCAGGCCGCTGGCGCTCCGAAGTTCAAGGAGCTGCAGGAAGAGTACAGCCACCCGCACCTGGAGACCGTTGGTCCGAAGCTGCGCGCCATGTTCTCTTGGAACAACCAGACGGACGCCGATGCCGATATGGCCGAGTCCTTCAACGGCAAGATCGCTCGTACCCAGGTTCAGTGATTTCGCTGTAGCGGCTGCATGTTAAGGGCCGCTGAATAACGTAGTAGCGCAATATGCGCGAAACGTGTTGGAAGCCACCGTCTCACCGCGGTGGCTTCTTTTTGTTGCTGTGTTGTTTTATGACTGGGATATTTCGTATGCGGGATCGCAGTACTGATTGTCGGGGGAACCGCACGGCTAGGCGTTGGCCCACTTTGTGGACTCAATGCTTATTTAGGAAGGGACGGGAGTAGGATAGACCCCAGTTTGCAGGACAAAATCCATGCACAAAAACACGCGAATTCATCTGCGAATGGTAGAAACCCGAGCGCCGGGAGGCGTTCACCCCACTACATAAAAAGGAGTGCCAAGTACAATGGCTGCACAAATCTGGTACGAGAACGACGGCGATCTCTCGGTCCTCGAAGGTAAGAAGGTTGCCATCATCGGTTACGGTTCCCAGGGTCACGCTCATGCGTTGAACCTGCGCGATTCCGGTGTGGACGTCGTCGTTGGCCTGCGTCCGACCTCCAAGTCCGTCGAGCACGCCAAGGAGCAGGGTCTGGAAGTCAAGTCCGTTCCGGAAGCTGCTGCTGAGGCCGATATCATCATGATTCTGGCTCCGGATCAGTACCAGCGCACCATCTGGGCCAATGACATCGAGCCGAACATCAAGCCGGGCGCAGCTGTTGCTTTCGCTCACGGCTTCAACATCCACTACGGCTACATCAAGCCGTCCGAGGACCACCCGATCTTCATGGTCGCCCCGAAGGGCCCGGGCCACATCGTGCGTCGTGAGTACGCCAACGGCCGTGGCGTTCCGGTCGTCGTGGCCGTGGAGCAGGATCCGCGCGGCGACGCTTGGGACATCACCCTGGCTTACGCCAAGGCTCTGGGCGCTCTGCGTGCAGGCGCCATCAAGACCACCTTCACCGAGGAGACCGAAACCGATCTGTTCGGCGAGCAGAATGTGCTCATGGGCGGCGTGAACAAGCTTGTTGAAATGGGCTTCGAGGTCCTCACCGACGCCGGCTACCAGCCTGAAATCGCCTACTTCGAGGTCTGCCACGAGTTGAAGATGCTCGTCGACCTCATGAACGAGGGTGGTCTGAACAAGGCTCGCTGGTCCTGCTCCGACACCGCCCAGTACGGCGACTACACCAACACCTGCATCGACGAGCACGTGCGTGAGCGCATGCAGTACCACCTGCAGCGCATCCAGGACGGCTCCTTCGCCAAGGAGTTCATCGAGGACCAGGACGCTGGCGCTCCGAAGTTCAAGGCTCTGCAGGAAGAGTACGGCAACGTCCGCATCGAGACCGTCGGTCCGAAGCTGCGCGCCATGTTCTCCTGGAACAACGGCAAGGATGACGACGCTGATATGGCCACCTTCACCGGCAAGATCGCCCGTGGCTGATGTGGCTCATTCGGCTAATCGCTGAGTCTTTTACAAGACCGCTGCCCTTACGGGTGGCGGTCTTTTTTGTATGTTCTGTCGCATATTGTTCTAGGATAGATATGTACGGTTTCTTACGGTTTTTCTATAGGAAGAGATGTCATGGTCACTGCGACTGGTCCCGCACCTGGTTCTGAAATGACAACGTCGGCTGAACCTACCGAAGACCGTAGCACGTCAGGAGTTCTGCACGTCGCCGCGATTTTCGCCTCGCATATGGTGTTGCAGCGTAACAAGCCCATCGCCGTGTTCGGCGCGCTTGATGCCGATTGCGCCGGACTTGAGGTTTCCGCGGAAATCCGCGATTTCGATGGTTCCGTGATCGTGCAGGCGCATGCGTACGCCTCCAAAGAGATCAAGAACGGTTTTTCACCGTGGCGCGTCATGCTGCCGGCACAGCCCGAAGGTGGCCCTTACACGTTGCGCGTCACCGCAGGCAACGATTTCATCGAATATTATGACGTGCTTATCGGCGAAGTATGGCTGGCCGGCGGTCAAAGCAATATGGAACTTGAATTGCGCAACAGTGAAGACGCCGAGGAAGCCCTCGATAACTGTGCCGATCCGTTACTGCGCTTCTACAATGTGCCGAAAACCGGTGTGATCAATCGCAACGCCGAACATGCGGCAAGCTGGCAGGAATCATCGCCTGAAAATAGTGGCGTAATGAGTGCGGTAGCGTACTATTTTGCGCGAAAACTGCGTGATGAACTTGATTCCGACCTTCCGATCGGCATTATCGACTGTTATATCGGGGGTACGTCGATCAGTTGCTGGACGAGCGAAGATGCACTGAATTCCAGCGAATCCGGGCGCGGCTATCTTGCGCGCTATGAGCAGGCGATCGCAGGTAAAACGCAGGAACAGTTCGATTTGGAGTACGGCGAATGGCAGTCGCGTTCTGATACGTGGAATGCGTCGATCGCAGCCGCCCGCGAAGACGATCCTGATGTGACGTGGGATACGCTGACCCAACAGTATGGCGAATGCCCGTGGCCGCCGCCGATGACGCCGACCTCGCAGTGGCGTCCGTCAGGCGCGTTCCATGCCATGCTGGAGCGCATTGTGCCTTACTCCTTGGCGGGATTCCTATGGTATCAGGGCGAGGAAGACGAGCCGTATTGCGGATCCTACCGTGAGTTGCTGGGCATGATGATTGGTGAATGGCGTGCGCTGTGGAGCGAAAGCCTGCCGTTCCTGATCGTGCAATTGCCGCAGTGGATTGACAAGAAGGTCGACGAGGGTGACGGCGATCCGATGCTGTGGCCGGTGTTGCGCGAGGCCCAGTGGGATGCCGCGCAGTCCATCGACAATGTGTTCGCCATCTGCACTATGGATTGCGGCGAATACAACAACATTCATCCGGTTGATAAACGTACACCGGGCGAGCGTCTCGGCAATTGTGCGCTTCGCCAAGTGTATGGTATGAGCCGTATTCCGGTGTATGGGCCGACTGTGCTGGGTTTCCGCTGCGACGAAGGCGGCCGCGTACGCCTGTTCTTCCGGTACGCGCACGGCCTGCATTTCAGCGGTACTACGCCCGACAGTTTTGGTGACGAGTTCGCCAAGAGCCTGCCTTCGCTGGTGCGTCTGCCGGAACGTTCCGGTTTCGAGCTTGCCGGTGCCGATGGTGTGTTCCATCCGGCCTACGCCGCGATTTTCGTGGATTGCGATATTGACGATCTGGTCAACGCAAAGGTCAACGTGGTCGATTACAACGCCACGGAATTCGGTATTCCGATCAACAGCCGCAGTATCGGCACGATTACGTTGGCCACGCCGGAAGTGCCAGCGCCGGTGATGATGCGCTACGCATGGCGTAGCTGGGGTCCGGCACCGTTGTTTAATGACAATAATCTGCCTGCTCACCCATTCAAGCTGGACCTGACCGATCACACCGACTCTGATCACGCTGAATAATCACGTTAGATAGTTGCGTTGAACGGCTGCGTCACATGATTGTCGATAGTTGACGATGAATAGCGTGCGATTGCTGTGCTTATAGTGTGCTGCAATCGCACGCTTTATATTGCGATTGAAGTCCTGCTGATCGCACGTCAGTCAAATACGAATCAAATACCAGTCAAATAAAAAATCGTTGGAAAATCAACGTTTCTGCGATTTATGCCACCAAAATCGCAGAAACGAATCAAATAAAATGCGCTGCACTGCGAGCGCATAGGCTATTGCCAGAGGTCCGGGCCGAATGATTCCAAGTATGCGGTCAGTTCGGCGGCCATCTGTTCGTCTTCCGGAACGCGCGGATGGCCATCCGTGCCGCAACCATTGCGTGAATACAAGAAATGTTTTACGTGAAACTCGCCCTCAGTGCCGCGGCCGTTGCCGTGGAAGATGGCGTGGAACTTACCGTCACAGCCAAGAGCTACGTGCGCGACCTGTTCTGCATGGCAGATAAGGCCGACGCGGTGGCCGAGGGCATGGTCTCGCTGCTTCCGGGCGAAAGCGTCGTGCTGCATATCGCCACTGCCGATGCCGCAGCGCTTGCCGCTCCGGGTGCGTTCGCAGCCGCCAACGTGCTGCGTTCCGCCAACGATCCGAAGCGCGAATGGTGAGCTTCCGCGAGTACGCCGTCTACTGAAGCGGTAGAAGAGTGGATAGAGGACTACTGAAATTTCAGTTGACGTGTTCGGTTGAGTAAAAACATAAGTTGAAGCGCCGCCAACCTTAAGAAACGAAAGTGTTGTGAACGCTGACTTTTCAAGAGGTTGGTCGGCGCTTTTACTGTACGATGTAGATGAACCGTTTAAGTTGCGATTTAAGTTAAGAAGAAGGACACGGACATGCCTATTCAAAAAAGCAAGGTGACGATTTTTGACGTTGCCAAGGCTTCGGGAGTCTCTAGTAGCGCCGTTTCGTATGCGCTCAACGGCAAGTCTGGTGTTTCCGATGTGACCCGAGACAAAGTGTTGAAGGTCGCACATGAACTGGGATGGAAGCCGAATGGCGTGGCACAGGCGCTGGCCAAGGCGAAGACGCAGCGCGTGGGTCTAGTGTTGGGTTACGACCCGAAGCTGCTTTCCGTCGAATCCTACATGATGGAACTTATTTCCGGTCTTGGCGCCGAGCTGGAAAAATACGATTATTCTCTGCTGGTACGCATGGCCGTGGGTGAGGACGCGAAGCTTTCGATCATCGATGATTGGATTGCTACTGGCAACGTCGACGCCATGCTGCTCGTCAATGTCGAGCTTGGAGACCCTTGCGTTGCCTTGCTTGAGGAGCATGAGGAGATGCCGGTGCTTGCCATTGCCGATGCCTCCGTGGTCGGCAATCTGCCGAGTCTGTCAAGCGCCGACGCCGATGCCGTGCGCCGAGCGGTGCGATACCTGTATGATCTCGGGCATCGTCAGATCGCCCGCGTCGGCGGTCCCGAATCGCTTGCGCACTCGTATATTCGCGATTCCGCCTTTGCGGACGTCGCTTCCGAGCTGGGCATGCGTTATCGTTGCCTGCACACCGACTACACGCCGGAAACCGGTCGCGAGGCCACGAAGCGCCTGCTGGCGTTCTCTGAGCATCCGACGGCGATCATCTACGACAATGATGTGATGGCGTTGGCTGGCCTTGGCGTGGCAGCTTCGCAAGGCATCAAAGTACCGGAGGAAATCTCCATCATGTCGTGGGATGATTCCCTCATGTGCACCGCGGCGTATCCGAACCTGACCGCCATGGGCCGTGACGTGGTCGATACCGGTAAGCAGGCCGCCGGATTGCTGCTCAAGCTGATCGGCGGCGAGCGTGTGGGGCATCTGATGGAAGGGCCGTACGAATTGCGTGCCCGCGCTTCGACCGGTCCCGCTCCGGCAGCGGAATAAGATGCGATGATGAGTTAATGCGATGATGAATTAAAAAATTGCGATTGCGCATTTGCTGCGCCCCGACAAGGGCAGGATGAAAGCGAGCAGCGAGCCGATCGCGGCGATCGCCGCAAGGGTTACGCCATACAGGATTGCGACGGTGTTGCCGGGCTGCTTCGACAGGTACCACAGGTCGAACGGCGCGAGTCCCCAGAACAGCCCGGGAATCGCGGATTGGAAATCAAAATCTGAAATCTGAAATCGTAATCTGAAATCAAAAAGCGCCCGTGCCCCTCGCTTGAGACACGGGCGCATTGTTGCCTTACGGCTTCAGGCGCGCTTCTGTGTGATCTGATAGGCGGCGAACAGCACGACCAGCCAAATCACGCCGGCGACCACTGCGATGCGATAGCTTGCGGAGAAGCACATCAGCACCACGACCAGCAGCATGAACGCGATCACCACATACGGCGTCACCTTGGCGAACGGCAGCTTGAACGCAAGTTTGTCAAGTGCTTCCTGGCCCTTCAATCCCTTCAAATCATTCGGACCGTCGCCGGCGGCGACAACGCGACGGAACTTAATTTCCGTAAGCATAATCATGATCCAATTAATCGCAGCGGCAATCGTGGCAATCGACATCAAATAATTGAACGCGAAATCAGGCCACACGAACACCACCACCACGGCGATCGCAATGATGATGGCCGACGTGATCACACCCCCGACCGGAACGCCGCGCTTGTTCAGGCGGCCCAGATACGCGGGCGCATTGCCCTGCTTCGCCAACGAATACAGCATGCGCGAGTTCGCGTACAGGCCGGAGTTGTACACGCTCATCACGGCGGTCAAGCACACGAAATTCAGAATGCCGGCGGCCGCATGCACGCCCACCGAGTCGAAAATCTGCACGAACGGGCTGGAATTGCCGTCGATCGTGCTCCACGGCACCACGGCCATGATCACGCCGAGCGCGCAGATGTAGAACACGAGAATACGCCAGATAATGCCGTTCGTGGCCTTCGGGATGGTGGTGCGCGGATTTTCGGTTTCGCCCGCGGTGATGCCGATGAGCTCGGTGCCGCCGAAGCTGAACATCACCACGACCAGCGCCATCAGCAGGCCGGTCCACGTGCCGTCCGCATTGCGAGACATCAGGCCATGCGGCAGGAATCCGCCGTCAACGGTAAACCAGTTGGCGAACGACGCGCGAATGCCCGAAGCGGTCGGCACATTCGCGATGATCACATACAAACCGCCGAAAATCATGGCAAGCACGGCCACGATCTTGATGATGGCGAACCAGAATTCAAATTCGCCGAACTTGTTCACGCCCATAAGATTCAGCGCCGCGATGGCCACCAGGAACACCGCCGCCGACACCCACTTCGGAATGTTCGGGAACCAGTAATTCACGAACGAGCCAACCACGGCCAACTCCACCATGGCCACGAGCACGTAGTTGAACCAGTAATTCCAGCCGGAAATAAAGCCGGCTCGCTTCGACCAGTACTGCGTGGCGTAATAGCTGAACGCGCCCGCCTTCGGATCCTCGACCGCCATTTCGGACAGGGCGCGCACGATCAGGAAAATCGCCAGACCGCCGATCAGATAGGCGAGCAGAATGGCCGGGCCCGCCAGCTGAATCGACTCGCTGGAACCATAGAACAGGCCGGTGCCGATCGCGCCGCCCAATGCGATCAATTGAATATGACGATTCTTCAAAGACTTGCGCAGCGTCGGCGGAACCGGCACATCGTCGGTTTCGCGCGGTTTCTTCGCAACGGTTGCGTCGCTCATGAATGCTTCCTCTTCTTGGGTGCCTCGGCAATATTCGGCAAATTCGGCAAAAGTTTGCGATCTTGGCGATGTTGCGTTCGGCAGTAGTGGTAGGTGACGCGCCTATGGTTTTTGGTATGGCGCGTCTTCCCCGATTGTAGCTGTAGCGCGTGGATTCGGTTTCATAGTGTTCAATAGTTCGATAGTTCAATAAAATGAAGGTTTTGGGAGCAATGGTTGGTGCTGCTTGAGCGCTACGGGCTGGAGGTCGTCATGGCATTCATCAAAGACATGGTGCGTATGTGGTTGCATGCGTGGAAGCGATTCATCTCCATCGCACTGATCTCGTTGCTGGGCGTCGCCGTGCTTACGGGCATTTACGCGGGTTGCCGAGACGCTTTTCTTGCGACGGATCGTTTTTTCGACACCCAAGGATTGCACGACATTCAGGTGTTGTCGACGGCCGGATTGACCGATGACGATATTGCCGCGCTCCGTAAGATTTCCGGTGTTGCGAAAGTGCAGGGCGAACGTTCGCAAACCGTGACCGTCGATCTGAACGGCAAAAAAACCGTGACCATGCAGGAGATCGGCACGAACGGCATTGACCAGCCGTATCTGCAGAGCGGACGCATGCCGGAGAAGTCCGGTGAGATCGCGGTGACGCGCAAATTCATCAAGGATTCCGGATATAAAAAGGGCGACCATATTACGGTGACGCCGCAGGATTCGGCGTCTTCTGCTTCTTCTGCGACGTCTTCCGTGACCGATTCTGGTGAATCGGACAATCAGGCACCGAGCTTCCCCACCGAACTGACTATTGTGGGCGTGGTGCTTGACCCGCAGGATCTCACCAATCCAGACGGCTATTCGGGTACGAACGCGTTCCGTTCCTCCGCCACCAGCGACTACACGTTCTTTGCGCCGTCCGACGGTGTGACCGGCAGCATGTACACGGCCGTCACCATTCTCGTGAAAGGCGCCGCCGACAAGGACTCGTTCAGTGACGTGTACGACGACACCGTCAGCGAAGTAGCTGACCGCATCGACGGCACGGTGCGAACCAATCGCCAGAAAGCGCGTCATCAGGAACTACTCGACGCTGGAACCAAACAAATCGACGAGGCGAAAGCGCAAACCGACAAACAGTTCGCCGCAGCGCAACAGCAGATCGACAGCAATCGCAGCCAGCTCAACCAGCAAATCGACCAAATCGTCAATATGCAGGCGGGCGCGGCTGCAGGATCCCTCGACGAAACAACCCGTGAAACACTACGTGAAACGGTAATTGCCGCAAGCCCGCAATTAGCGGAAGCCAAAGCGCAACTCGACCAGGCGCAATCGAAATTGGACCAGCAGAAAAAAGACACCGAACGGACACTGCAATCCAAGCAAAACGAGCTGGAAGACAGCATTCCGCAAGTGCGTTGGTATGTGCAGGACCGGTCGCAAATCGGCGGATTCAGCTCGCTGAAATCTGATCTGGAATCCATCCAATCGCTGGGCAACGCATTCCCGATCGTGTTCTTGCTCGTGGCGGTGATGATGAGTCTGACCGCCATGGCGCGTATGGTCGAAGAGGATCGCGGGCTGATCGGCACATACACAGGGCTCGGCTACGGGCGTCTTGCGGTCGCCTCACGATACCTGTTGTTCGCGCTGTTCGCCTGCCTGATCGGCGGTGGATTCGGCCTGATCGCAGGCTTCCTTGGCATTCCGGCGTTCCTGCTCGTCGTATTGCGAGGCTTGTATGTGATGCCGGACGTACGCTTGGCATACGACTGGCTGTACGGAACGGCCGGAGTCGCGCTGTTCGTGGTCGGCGTGCTTGCCGCAACCGTGTATGCGTGCGCGCAGGAAATGCGACAGAAGCCGGCCAGTCTCATGCGTCCGAAAGCGCCGCGTGCAGGATCGCGCATTCTACTGGAGCGTATCAAGCCGTTGTGGAATCGCATGAGCTTCCTCGGCAAAGTCACGGCGCGCAACATTTTCCGTTTCAAATCGCGTCTGATCATGACGGTCGGCGGCGTGGCCGGCTGCACCGCGCTGATTGTGTGCGGACTCGCGATCAACGACACCGTTGCCGCATTGGGTGCGAAACAGTATCAGGACGTGTATCAGTACGATTTGATGGTGGTCGCGAACGATGATGACGCTGATGCGATGCGGCAGAAAGTCGCTTCGGATGGTCACGTCACGTCGAGCATGGACGTGCGCGTTGAATCGGGTGATTTGACCGGCGATTCGGGGAGCGAAAGCATTCAGCTGGTTGCCGTGCCCGACAGTGAACGCAGCGAGTTCGGCAAGATGGTCACGTTGCAGCCGGTGCGCTCCAGTTGGGTGGATGGTGCGGCCGATACGGTAAGTCTGGGCGATGACGGCGTGATCGTATCGCAGTCCGCGGCAAGCGCGATGGGCGTCAAAGCGGGCGGTATGGTAACGCTGACCAACGGTGACGATATGCAGGCCGAAGCGCATGTCAGCGCGGTGATCCGCAGTGTGATCGGATCGGACGTGTATGTGAGCGAAACCTATTATCGCCAGCTGTTCGATACTGCTGCATCCGGCACGTCTTCCGCATCTTCCGCGTCCGATTCTGGAGAATCGGACAATCAAAACGGCGAATCCGGTACCTCGAATGGCGCATCGTCAAACGGCCAACAATTGGTGTGGAACGCCATGTATGCGAAGCTCAAAGGTTCAGGCGAATCCCAGGCCGCCTATGCGGAAAAGCTGGAAGACGACGATGCGGTCATGAAAGCCGTGAGCTGCGCGCACATGGCAGAAAGCTTCAAATTCGATCTGATGGGTGCGGTGGTCGCGCTGATCGTGGCGCTCGCGGGCGGGCTCGCGCTCGTGGTGTTGTTCACGCTCGCCAACACCAACGTGTCAGAACGTGAACGCGAGATGGCCACGCTCAAGGTGCTCGGATTCTTCGACAAAGAGGTTCACCACTATGTGAACCGTGAAATGATGGTGCTCACCATGATGGGCGTGGTGCTGGGCTTGCCTCTCGGCCGTTTCGTCGGCGGATTGCTGACGGCTGCGTTGAATATGCCCGCACTGTATTTCGAAGTGGAATGCACGCCGTTGAGTTATGTGATTGCGGCCGGCGCGACCATGGCTTTCGCGCTGCTCGTGCAGTTGTTCGTGAATCCGGTGTTGGATCGTATCGACCCGATTAGTTCGCTCAAATCCGTCGAATAGGCGCATGTCTGAATGTCCGATTCTCCAGAATCGGACAACTAGACGGGTAAAAGTGCGTTACGGTTGTCCGTTTCTCCAGAATCGGACACTTAGAGTGCCGGAAAGGCTCGGATTCGCGTTTCAGTTCTTCGGATAACGGTAGTTGTGTGGCAGTTGCGTGGTGAGCTGCGGGTCCAGGCCGAGTTCCTTCAACTGCCGGTCGATTTCGCGGCGCGCACGTTTCACAAGTTCGGCTCGATATTCATCGCCATGTCCGGCATTGCTATGTGCCGCATCGCCATGTCCCATCGTTCCCATCTTCTCCAGTGCGTCCAATGTTTCCGCCATACGCTTGAGCCGGTCCTGATGGTGCAGCAGCGCACGCACCTGCGCATGTTCGTGCACGATCGTCCGCCAATCGGATGGTGTGTGTGCAATCTCCCGAACCGCGGTGACCGGATGTGCGTCGGCCACCTGATATGTGATCGAGCCAAGCAGCGGCATTAGGAACACCGTAATCGCGCCGGCTGCGACCAGTGTTGACGCGGTGTCGCCTTGCATGGTGCCGACCTTCACCGCCAGTGACGTGACGGCGACGATGATCGGCAGCGCGGTCGTGCAATACAGCGCTACGGTGACGCGATGATGCGATGACAGCGGATTCTCGCGTTTGTCGAGCGATAGCGCAACATATACGGGCACCGCGCGAATCAGCATGAGCATTACGATGAACGCGACGAGCAGCGCGGGTCGGCCTGCCACGGCGCGCACGTTGATCGCGGCTCCTGACACCACGAAAAACACAGGAATAAGGAATCCGTAGCCGACGCCTTCCAGTTTCATTTCCAGCGACTTGCTGCCGTCGGGGATGATGTAACGCAGGATGAAGCCTGCGGCGAACGCGCCGAGCACCGCGTCAAGTTCGAACAGTGCAGAAATGGTGACAAGGAAGATGAGCAGGAATGTGGTCAGTCGCATGAGCGTTTGCGATGACGTGTTCGCGTTTTCCGTAAGGAAACGGTACAGGCGATGGCCGGTTTTCAGTGCTTTCGTGGGTAGCATTGCGCACAGTAGACAGATGGTAAGGAACGCGCCGAGCACGAGCATGGTCTGCCAGCCGGTTCGGGTGGATAGCAGGATGGCCATGGCAAGGATTGGGCCGAGTTCGCCCCACGTTCCGTACGAGATGATGGCGTCGCCGATGGGGGTGCCTTCGAGGTTGCGTTCCTTGAGAATCGGCATGAGTGTGCCGAGAGCGGTGGTGGTAAGTGCTATTACCGTGGCGATGCCGTTGATGCCTTGCTTTGCGAAGAATGGAAGCAGGGTCACGACGAGTCCGGCGAGCCCCAAGGTGATGATCCATGTGACAAGGCCGACTTTGCCTTGATGTCCGGCGAGTCGTTTCGGGTCGATTTCATAGCCGGCGAGCAGGAATAGGAACGCCATGCCGAGCTCGCTCAAGAGTTTCACGGCGTCGTTCACCTCGATTACGCCCAGTCCGTACGGACCGAGTGCGGCTCCGGTGACGAGCAGCAGCACAGTTTGTGGAATGAACCTTCCTGGAATCAGCTGCGCCACAATCGGGCTGACGGCCGCCACCGCCATGATGATAGTCAATGAAACGAGCTCTTGCGTCATGTTTCTAGCCTAGTGAGTCTGCATGACGGTGTTCAAGGACGTGATGCCCCATGATGAGCCAAAGGGCACTCTGGGGCAAGGTTAAGTTTTTGTAAATTTTATGGGGGGGGGGTAATTCTATGAGCGTTACTATCTGTGCAAAATGGCGGAACTGTTTTGTTTTGAAGATGGAACTCCTTCTTTTCATTGGGGGAAGGGTGGGCTTTATTCGAGGGTTTTAACGAGGGTGCCAATGGGAAAGCTCCGATACGATTCTGAACCAAGCTGTTTAGGCAATATAGGGGGAGGGAAGAATGGTTGATGGAAAATTCACCGCAAAGGAGCGCGCGTATTTGGCCAGCCTTCCCGCAGTGGAAAGCGTGAGCGCGTCGCGTATTCGATATTCAGACCGTTTCCGAGTGGAAGCGATGTGCCGTTATAACGCCGGTGAATCACCGTCAGCCATTTTCCGTGAAGCGGGGCTTGATCCGAAACTGATCGGCTACAAGCGTGTGGAGCGGTGCATCGCGCGCTGGAAGCAGCAGGAACGTGATGAGCGTCGAAAGGGAAAAGGGGCCATGAATCATTATCTGCAGGATGTTGAAGACGATTTGTCGATCGCCGAACTGCAAGGGGCTACGCACGAAGGGGAGACGAATGATCCAACTGAAGCCGACGAATCGCAGAATATGGCGGCGAAGCTTGCTCAGGCGCAACTGACCATCAGCAAATGCGACATGCTCATCGCCAAGCAAGCGTTGCGTATCGACGAGCTGGAACGTGTGCTGCGGAAGTTCATCCAGTGATGGACATGCGGCAGCAGCAGCGCGGTCGGGAGCCGTCTTTCGAAGAAGCCGTCGACATTGCCGATGAGGTGCGGCAGTGGCGCAGAGAACGTAGGAAAGTCATTGCCATGCGGGTGGTTGCGGCGCTGCTGATCATTCTTGCGATAGGTATCGGTGGGTTTCCTACGTTTCTACAGTATCAGTCGGCGCGGGAGCTACGGAATACGTCGGACCGGTCCGCGCAGGCGGTTGCCGGCTGGCCTTACCCCCAGGCTGATGAGGCGTTTGCCGCGGCCAAAGCATATAACAGGCGGCTTGCGGCTTCGGGGCAGCCGATTCTCGGCGAGGCTCAAGACCCGTTCTCCCAAGTGCAGGGCAGCTCGCAGTCCAGTGAATCTGGTGCTGCGGAATCAAATAGCGCCAGTGCGAAGGATGCGGAATATCAAAGTTTGCTCGATTCGGGCAGCGGCGTGATGGGCACCATCCGCATTCCGAAGATTTCCGTACGTCTGCCGATCTACCATGGCACGTCGCAGTCGGCGCTCGCATCCGGATCCGGACATCTGTATGGCAGCAGCCTGCCGGTGGGCGGGCAGAGCACGCATGCGGTGATCACCGGCCACCGTGGGCTGGTCGAGGCGATGATGTTCACGCGCTTGGATGAGATGCACGTCGGCGACTACTTCTACATCGAAGTGATGGGCCGTACGCTCGGCTACAAGGTGGATCGCATTTCGGTGATCGAACCGAATGACACCTCGAAGCTGAAGATTGTGCCCGGCGAGGACCGGGTGACGTTGATGACCTGCACACCGTACGGGGTGAACACCCACCGGTTGCTGGTTTCGGCGGTGCGTTCCGCGATTCCTGGAGTGGTTCCCGAGGAACAGAATGCGGCAAAGGACGCGCGATTGATTGCGATTGCGGTGTCGGCTGGCGTGCTTGTGTCGGGGATGCTGCTTGCCTGGCTGCGTAGACGGCCATGGCATATTCGCAGACATGCGGCTTGGTGGCCGAAACGTGGCTAGCTGTTGCGTTGGCATGCTGAGGCGACATCCGTACGGTTGCGGACATGTGAATAATGTTGCCCCGTCGGACGTCGGGCTTATGTGAATTTCGGGTAGCGCAGATAGCTGAAAACGTTGTTATCACTTGGTTTCGAGGCTATTTCATACCCCCGAATCTCCCGCGCTTAGGGTGTACATATCCATTCCCTTTTCCTTTTATTGTTCAAAATTGGAGCGCCGGAAGTGTATCCGCGTCGGCTGGATGCGTGACTGGTGATGAAGATGTGAATCGTGCACATGCACACGGTGTGTAAGGGGAGGTAGCAGATGAGGCATACGCGAATACAACAGGCAAAGCCCGAGAGGAGCTTTGCTGAACGAATAGTCGCCGTCATCGTTGCGATCGCCATGCTCGGCGGCATGGGCTACGCCACCACTTCCGCCGCGATGGCGGATGATACCGAACAGACCACGGAGCAGCAGGCCGGCATCAGCCTGGGATTGCATGATTACGATCGTAATGCCATCAATAAGGGTCATGCGTTGAAATTCAAGAACGCTGGTCCAGAAGAGTATAACAAATATGTCGGTAATGACAATGGCGCATACACCGGTATTGTGAATAAAACCCTGACAAATGATGGCTATCCGACCATGGCGGCTGATAAGGAATCAGAATCATTGGACTATCTCTTTGGCGGGAAGCCTGATGATGAAGCCGTCACCAGCTACGAGCCGGATGGCGGACTGCTGACATTGGACAAGGATGGGTATTACGGTTTCGACGCCGATTTCCAGAAGGCTACATATGACACGGTGTCGAACAAGTTCACGCGGATCGACTGGACTTGTACGGACCAGGCTAGTACTCCTTGCTTCGCTCCATTTGGAGACGATAGTGAGAATAATAAATATTCTTTCGGCATGAATCTTGGCGCCGAGTTCTACATGCCGGAATACGGCAAGGTTAACAATCAGGACATGGTGTTCGACTTTACCGGCGACGATGATGTGTGGGTGTTCATCGATGATGTGCTGGTGCTTGATTTGGGTGGTATCCATCAGGCGTTGGATGGCAGCATCAATTTCGCCACCGGCAAGATCACCTATGACAGGACGCAGAGTCATGGAAACCATCCTGCCGGAACAATCGACCAGGCATTTGCCAATGCGGGAAAGCGATGGGATTCCACGCCGTATAAGACACATCATCTGAGTTTCTTCTATCTGGAACGCGGCGACGGCGGCTCCAACTGCAAGATCAAGTTCAATCTGCCGGTGAAGCCGTCCAAGGCCATCGATATCGAGAAGGAAGCCCTAGGCACCATCGACGCGGACAAACAGTTCCAATTCCAGCTGTTCGTCGACGATTCCCTAACCCCGTACCAGGGCGAATACAGCGTGTACAATGCGTACACCAATCAGGTCGTTCAATCCGATAAGTCGATCGGAGACAACGGTGTGATAACGCTGACCAAGGGTCAATTCGCCCGCGTGCAATCCGACAGTTTCACCGACGCTACCTCGTATAAGGTGCGGGAGTTGGACTCTAGCGGCTACACCGTGTCCGCGAACGGTTCCCCGATGACGCAGCAGGGCAGCAATGATAATGCATACGCCGAAACCGGCTTGTTCACCGTGGGCAAGACGAGTCATGTAACCATCGTGAATTCCAATGTGAAGCCGTCGAACAACAAAAGCATCGTGAAAACCGATGGCGGCGACGGTGATCAGTACACGCTGTATCTGACCGCATCCGGCGATAGCACCTCATCCACGGTCACCACTGCCACACCGGCCGACATTGTGCTGGTCATGGACAAGTCCGGCAGCATGAAGGGCGAACTCGACAGCAATGCGAAAAAAGCTGCCAACGCGCTCGCCAAGAAATTGCTGACTACCGAGAATTCAACGTTGTCGGATGATCAACAGGTACGTATGGCGGTAGTGACATTCAGCACTAACGCTTTTCTCAAGCAGACGTTCACCACGAACGCCTCGGAAATCAACAACGCCGTGAAGGGTAACCCCGACGGCGGCACCAACTGGGAGGCCGCGCTCCAGCAGGCAAACGATCTGAAAGGCCGCTCTGGTGTGAAGAAGCACATCATCTTCCTCTCGGATGGCAATCCGACATACCGTACGACCTCGTACAGCGGATGTTATTCGTATTCGTTTTGGGATGGGCGGACTGCTCATCCGGAATATACGACCCCGGAGTCCTGCCAAGCACAACGGTACATGTGGGGTGAAAATCCTGATGGTAGTTCCGATGGCGCGTACGGTGCAGGAAATAGCGATACATACGGTTTCAACTATGCTGCCGCCCTGGCTGAGGCTAACAAACGTGGCGATGCCGCACTCTATGTGGTGAAGACTTCCGCTGATGCGAATAAGATGACCGATCTCGCCACTGAAGCCAATGCAGTGAATGGCGAGGAATTTGACGGCACGAACGCTGAGAATCTGACGAAAGCATTCGACCAGATCTATTCCACCATTACCTCTTCCGCGAAGATCAAGGTCTTCTCCATCGCCGACACCTTGTCCCAGTGGGTGGATCCGGTCGAGTTCGCAGGTGTCGCCAACGGTGCCAACATCACGCAATATGTGACGGTGAAGAACGGCAGTACCAAGCTGACGAGCGGATATACGGCCATATACAGCGTCGACAGTTCCGGCAATCGCACCGTGACGGTGACGTTCAACGGTACTGACGGTACTGATGGCATCGTCGCAGAAAAGGCTGATGACATCGACGTTTCCTTCAAAGTCAAGCCAAGCGATGCCGCATATACCAACTATGCGAGCGGCAACAACTATCCGGATATGGGAGACGCGGATACCGGAAACGTATCCGCCGGGAAGCAAGGCTACTATTCCAACGTGGATGCAAAGCTGAACTATTGCGTGCTCACCGAGGTCAACAACGCGACATCCTGTGAAAGGACCGAAGCCGAATATCCGCATCCGGTGGTGCAGGTGAAGCTTGGCAAGATCAACATCACCAAGCAATGGAAGGGCAGCGGTGAGCATGCCAATTCCGTGACGGTGCAATTGCAACGCAAGGCGATTGGTGCGACTACTAATGCGGAGAACGTTGGTGATTCGATCACGCTGAACGCCGCCAACAATTGGACCACAACGGTCGATAATCTGGTGCCCGGCTACACGTATTCCGTGGTGGAAACCACCGGCGATGACCGATATGACGTCACCTACAAAGTCAACAATGCCGCGAATAACAATGCTGATTTGACCAAGCAGATGGTGTGGTCTTCCAATGCCGATGAGGGAACATTGACTGCGACCATCACCAACACGCTGAAGCCGGTATCACTGCAGCACCTAATCTCGGTGCAGAAGAATCTGACCGGTCGTGAGTGGAAGGATTCCGACCAGTTCGACTTCATGTTGGAGGCGGAAGGCAACGCCCCGTTGCCGACCCGCTGCAAGGATCAGCAGTCATGCACGGTCACGGTGAAGCGTGATTCGACCGACCATACCGAGTCCTTCGGTGATATCACCTACAACGCCGGTGACGCCGAATACACGTACTACGTGACGGAAAACCTGGGAAAAATCACTGCACTGCACTACTCACAGGCGAAGTACAAGGTCGTGGTGACCGTGAGCAAAAACGCTGCCGGCAAGTGGGGTTCTGCCGTGACGTCCGTGACCAAGGTGCTGGACGACAATGGCAAGACGGTTCCCGAATCGCAGAGCGTCAGTACGCAACCGGTCGCTTTCACCAACCACTACATCGCAGTGTCGGCGCTGCCGTTGACGGGCGGGATGACGGATCGTCAGTGGCTGTTCGTCGGCGGTGCGGTCGGCGGGCTTGCGGTGCTGCTCATCGGCGCTGCCGGTGTGTGGAACGGCAAGAAGCGACTCGTCTGAATCGCTGTGCGGGGTCGGAACGTCTGCCAACTTGAAGGCGTTCCGACCGATAATCCAAGATTTGCGGATTGCGGGAGCAAGTT
>ERZ791808.1411-NODE-1411-length-18433-cov-2.403199_pt1 | contig 18433 bp, 22 predicted proteins | sample MGYA00510305_ERZ791808 | MGnify/ENA primary metagenome ERZ791808 (study PRJEB30046, sample SAMN00792024) | human gut metagenome | study: EMG produced TPA metagenomics assembly of the A metagenome-wide association study of gut microbiota in type 2... | reverse complement strand
CATCAAACTCACCCGAACAAATACGCATAAACGCAATTCTGTCCCTATGAGCTTTATTCATATTTGCCTGAATTTTAAAAACAAAGGCCGAAAATTCTTTTTCTTTCATCGGATCGATCGCACCATGATCTGACATCCTCGGCAAAGGGGACGTCGTCATGGAAAGAAAATGTCTTAAAAACGTTTCCACTCCGAAGTTAGTAAGTGCAGAACCGAAGAACACCGGAGAGAGCTCGCCTTTATCGACAAGCTCTCTGTCAAATTCTGCCGAAGCGCCGTCCAAAAGTTCGATTTCTTCCATCAGAGTTGTCTTTGCTTCATCTCCGATCAGCCAGTCAATCTCCGGATTGTTCATAGCTACAACTTTCACTTCACCTGTCGCTGTTCCTTTCCTCGTATCCGAGAAAAGCTCTACTTCCTTTTTCTGTCTGTCATACACGCCTTTAAATGCTTTTCCCGAGCCGATCGGCCAGTTTACCGGACAAGTCGGAATGCCGAGCTCCTTTTCGATATCATCCAAAAGATCGAACGTATCTTTTGCGTCACGATCCATCTTATTGATAAATGTAAAAATCGGAATATGACGCATCGCACATACTTTAAACAGTTTTCGCGTCTGAGCCTCCACACCCTTCGACGCATCAATCACCATAACCGCCGAATCTGCCGCCATCAGTGTTCTGTAAGTATCTTCCGAGAAATCCTGATGCCCCGGCGTATCAAGGATATTAATACAGTATCCATCGTAATTAAACTGCAATACAGAAGAAGTAACCGAAATACCTCTTTCTTTTTCTATTTCCATCCAGTCTGAAACTGCATGTTTGGATGTCGCTTTTCCCTTGACAGAACCTGCCTGATTGATCACCCCTCCATATAATAGAAATTTTTCCGTCAGCGTTGTCTTTCCCGCATCGGGATGAGAAATGATGGCAAATGTTCTTCTCTTTTTTATTTCATTCGTTATCTCTGACATATGTTTCTTTTCTCCTAATGCTTATAAAATGCATCTGTTCGTTCTTTTATTTTTCCCGGAACATCTTCCGGACATACCAATTTAGTTTATCATATCTCAAAAGATACTTCAACCACGGGATTCAGGCAAACATTCAGATACAATCGAATTTTTCATTTTCACATACAGCAGATACTTTTTATTTACGAATCGGGGTGATCACAATATTTTGCGGTGCAATTTTTGTCTTTCTTGTCACAATATCCTCGATTTGAGCTCGATTCGCATCTGTAAGTTCTTCTGCTTTTACTACGATATCCGCAGAGTCTGCGTCAATACTTACAACCGCTTCCGAAAATCCTTTTGAAGCCATCATTGTCTCCACTGCCGCTTCCTGCTCTGCAATCTGAGTCATCTGTACAAGCTGTGATACCGCTTCTTGTTTTTCCGACTCACTTAAATTTGTATTATCTATAATTGCCTGAAGCGTCTCTTTATTCTGAGCTCTTACCTGCTCCCGTGTTACCTTTGCCTGTGCAACTGTCGTTTCTGCGCTTCCATTCGTCAGTACAGCTTCCCCCGGTGTTCCCTCTACATCGGAATCATTACTTGCAATCTCGTCTCCTACCGTCTCTATATCCTCTTCCGAAATATCGAGCAGCTCCTGATTTGCAAGATCTGCATTTGCTTCCTCAGCTCCCCCGTCTTTTTCATGAAATATTTTTCCGGAATAATTCAAATATCCCGCCACTGCGATCATCACCGCCAACGCAGCTATGATAATCTGATTTTTCTTAAATACTCGTTTCACTTCACAAGCCTCCTTTTTATGTATCATCCCCGTTTCATTATTTTTATCTTATGCGCTTCCACACCAAATAATGCCTGTACCGCTTCTGTAAGATTACGGGCAACAACTGCATCACCTCCTCCGTCCGCAATCACAATCACCCCTTCAACTTCCGGCGTCAGTTCTTTGCTTACATAAGGAACAGATGCTCCGTCTGCCGTCTGCTCATATACGCTGATTTTCTCCGACGTACTTTCCGAATCTTTCCGAACATTGCCGTCGGATGTCTCTTCTTGGGTCTGCGTACTTCCCGAATGATCTTTTTCAATCAATTTCTGTCCGTTTGATTTAAGCGTCACCATCACGGTTACTTTTCCTGCTCCTTTCACCTGCGACAGCACGGAAGATGTTTTTTCTTCTATGTATGTTTCATATTCTCCCGTTTGTGAATTTTTATTTTCTTTTCTTTTATTTTCATCTAATCCGCCTTTTTCCGAAGTCGGGGCAGAGGAACCGGTCGGAAGAACAATAACAAACAGCAGCGCACCAAGCAAAAACATAATGAGAAACATATTTTTCTTCGGAAACTTTTCCCCGTTTTTTAATGCCTTAATATACTCTTGAGCCTTTTTCAAATCCATCTTTTATCGACTCCTTTCCGGCATCTGTATCCGCTTTTTTTGTTCCTGTATGTTCTTCCTCTTTATTTTCTTCTATATAATTTTTCAGCATTTCCTCATAAGAGTTCCCGGCCTCTTCCAGTTCTTTTCTTTCTTTTTCATATACCTGATTACTGTAGATTGCTCCGAATGTTTCTTTCATGCCAAACACACTTAAGACCGGCATAAAAATAAGAACGATCAATACAAGACCGGAAAAAAAACGAATATATCTTTCATAATCTTTTCCCGGTACCGCATGAAGCATCGCCGTCACTACAACAAGATATACTGCTATATTTTGAATCCATTTATATACTTCTTCAAGCATTTTTGCCTCCTTTTAACGAAACAAAGCATACACATATGTATTTTCAGTCCTGCACTTTTTGTTCTTTATATAGTTATCATTTTTCATATTTCATGTAGTTACTCCGGCCACAACCGCTATTGTAAGCAAAAATAAAAATCCTACTGTAAAAATAACGGAAACTATCATTTCATACCCCTCGCTCACTCCGCGGATACAAGCGGTAATTCTTTTGTCCGAAACCGGCTGTACCGCTGCCGCCGCCATTTTATACAAAAGCGCAGACAACAACATTTGCAGAATCGGAACCGCACATATTAAAACCGCTATAAAAGCTCCTGCCATTCCGATTCCGTTTTTAATCAAAACAATCGTTCCCATTGTCACTTCCGCCATTCCTCCCATCACATTTCCTATCCACGGAAGTGCCTCTGCCGTCCTTGTAAGCGCACTTCTTTTTACCGTATCTATCGCAGGTGCCAACAGCCCTTGCACAACATTCACCCCGACAATACATGCAACGATCGTACGAAGCGTCCATGTCACCGCTTTTTTCAACAGATCGGCAAATTCAGAAAAGAGATCTTCTTCCGTTAAGTTTCCAAGCATTTGCACCATAATATAAACATTTATCACCGGGAAGAGAAACCTTACGATCACAAGCTCTGAAATATAAATCAGAAAAAGAATCAAATTATAAAAAAAGATTGAAGTCGCGCTTCCCGACGAAAACGCCACCGCAAGAAAATATCCGGGACAAAGAACTCTCATAAACGTCGTAAGAGACTCCAATTTTTCACTGATTCCATAAACCGCCGTCCGAAAAGACATCAAACAAAGCGTGATCAAAAGCATATATACAACGTAAAAACTCATTCCCGAAATCTGTCTGCTTTGAAAAGCTCCCGCAAAATTGCTGAATACAGCCGCCATAACGGCAATCAATATAATATAAACGAGAGTTTTTTTGCTGTACAAAAACTCATAGGCTATCTCGTCTCTTATGTATCCCGTAAGCAATTCTAACATTTCCCCCGGCTCTCCTGACAGAAAAGAAAATACAACTTCTTCAAAGGAAATTTTCTCTTTTGGAAACAATTCCGATAGACTTTTTTCAATTTCTTTAAAATCAAACTCTTCTTCCAATATTTTTGTTTCCGCTGTTTCTATGCTTTTTTTATCCGATTGAAAATTATCCGTTTCATCTGCCCGGACGATCCTTGTCCCGAACCCAAATACGAGAAGCGTTAAAAATAATGTAAAAAGAAATCTCCCTTTTCTTCCTTTCATGACAGAAACTCCCTGACTGTTTCAAGCAAAGCTGTCAAAACCGGCATCCCAAGCGCCAATATCGTCAGCTTTGCGAACGTTTCTATCTGTCCCGCAATCGTTTGATATCCTGCATCTTTGCAAATTCCGGAAGCAAATTCCGCAATATAAGTAATGCCGACCATCTTAAGAATTACGGAAAAATAGCTTGTTTCAAGATGAGCGTATGCTATAAGTTCTTTTACAGTACGAACGAAAATACCAAGCCTGTCTGAGATGAGCACAAATAGAACAATGCTTACCGCTACGCTTACATAAATCCCGTATTCTGCCTTACTTCCTTTTAACTGGATCGCCAACATTGCACCGATCACTCCGATCATTCCGGCCTGTATCATGCTCATCTGCTCTCACCTCTTCCTCTTCTATTTTCATTTTCTTTTCTCATTTCCCGCACTTTCGTTTACTATAATGAGAATAATTGTCTGACAGTACGAAAAAGATCATAAATGTAAGGAAGCACCCATGACAACACTAAAATAAGTCCGGCCAGACTTGCAAGAAATGCCTGTTCTTCTCTGCCGCTGTGTTTTAATACCTGACTTAAAATAGAAACAAGTATTCCTACTGCCGCAATTTTAAAAATAAGACTGATATCCATATTTCCTCCTGCTGTTATCCGGTCAAATCAACAGCACTATAAAAAATAAACCCCCGCCATAACTCCGAGACACCTGCCGACTTTTACCTTCGACGCCAGTTCCGCTCTAAGTTTCTCGATCTCCAGATCCATTTTATTCAAATACATTTCCATTGCACGATCTGATATATCTTTTTCAAAACTTCCGAGAAATGTTCCGGGTTCTTTTATAAGTATCTTATGCTCCTGTTTTAATCCCGGTATTTCCAAATACTTGTCCGTACATCTGTTCCATACCCTCGCAAACCCTGATAAGTCTCGACACTCCATTTCTTCCGCCGTTTTTTTCAGCCACCTTCGGTACGGTTCTTTCACACGGGCAGAGACGCCGAAAAAAATTTCAGGAAGAGGTGCGCAAGTATATTCTATCTCCCCCCTGATTAGTCCAAATACATATCGCAGATAAACCATGTTCCGTAAATATCTTTTCAATTCATTTCCATACACAACACCGGCTCCTGCAGTTGCAGATAATATAAGAATCCCTCCGATCACTTTCTGCACAAAACACTCCCCCGCTCATCATAAATCTCTTTTACTTTCCCCGGATGTCCGTCATTTCCAAGCACAATATACCGTTCAAACATTTTTCTGCGTATCATTTCCCCCAGAACCGGCTTTCTCGCCGCCTCCTCCATATCCATGCCATGTACACTGGCTATCAGTTTGCAGCCACACTGCATCGCATATTCAATAGCATGGATATCTTCTGCCGTACCGATTTCATCCACTGCCACGACCTGAGGAGACATCGAACGAATCAGCATGATCATTCCTTCTGCTTTCGGACAGCAGTCTAGAACGTCCGTGCGCATACCGAGATTGTTTTGCACAATCCCCATATAGCATCCTCCGATTTCCGAACGTTCGTCTACTACGCCGACCGAACAGCCTTTTAAATATTCATTTCCATCTGATATCTGACGAATCAAATCTCTGAGAAGTGTTGTTTTTCCACAACGCGGAGGTGAAATGATCAATGTATGGCATACTTTTTTATTTTTCGTAATATATGGAATCAATTCATCGGCACAACCTATCACTTCGTGAGCGATTCTGATATTAAGCGATGATATGTACTGAATATTTTTTACTTTCCCACGGTCGACGATCACTTTTCCTGCAACTCCCACCCTATGTCCTCCTTCCAATGTCAGAAACCCCTGCCTTAACTCATTTTCATATGCATATAAAGAGTATCTGCTCATATATTCTATCGTCTCTTTTATTTCTTCCTTTGTAACAATATGTGCTCTTTCTTTTAACGGAAGTATCTGCTCTTCACCATCGATCATAACAGTAAGCGGCTGTCCGATCCTCATTCTTATTTCCTGAAGTGCTCCGCCTTCACGCAAAATATTTTCAATAATTATACGCACCGATCTGGCTAAAACTCCTGTCACATGTGATATTTTCTTCCCTGTTTTTTCCATCTTGTCCACCTCTTTACACAATATATGTACATCTCCCGAAAATATGAATCAAAAAAGTTTTTAAAATAACAAAAAGGCAACTATCCGATGTTTCTTACGAATAGTCACCTTTGTTCTTACGTCTTTTTTTATTTTCCTACAATTTTTCCTATATAATAAAAGCCTTTGCATTCATCAAGACTCACATCCGCAAACGTACCGATCATAGATTCATCTCCGGGGAAATGTACAAGCAGATTATTGCTCAGACGACCTGTCATCAACCTCTCGTCATGCTCATTGCAAGACTCCACAAGTACTCTTTGAACTGTTCCTTCATGCCTTGAGCACATTTTTGACGAAATCGTCTGTACTTCTTCAAGAAGACGTCCGAACCGGTCTTTTACAACATCATCCGATATCTGATCTTCCATAGCAGCCGCAGGCGTTCCTGTACGCTTAGAATAGATAAATGTGAACGCACTATCATATTGAACTTTACGCACAACATCCAGCGTTTCCCGGAAATCTTCTTCCGTCTCTCCGGGAAAACCTACAATAATATCCGTTGTCAGTGAAATATCCGGTATTGCCTTTCTAAGCTTTTCCACAAGTTTAAGATAATGTTCTTTTGTATAACGTCTGTTCATTTTTTCTAATATGCGCGTGCTTCCCGACTGCACAGGAAGATGTAAATGACGACAGATTTTTTTTGACTGTGCCATCACTTCGATCAGTTCATCCGAAAGATCCTTTGGATGGGATGTCATAAAACGGATTCGTTCAATTTTATCAATCTTCTCGATTTCTCGAAGAAGCTGTGCAAACGTCATCGGATGCTCCAGTGTTTTCCCATAGGAATTGACATTTTGTCCAAGCAGCATTACTTCTACAACACCGTCCTCTGCCAGGCGCTCGATTTCCCTTATGATTGCCTTCGGATCCCTGCTTCTTTCACGACCTCTTACATAAGGAACGATACAATAACTGCAGAAATTATTACATCCGAACATAATATTAACTCCTGACTTGAACGGATACTTCCTTTCACTCGGCAGATCTTCTACTATCTTGTCGGTATCTTTCCATATATCGATCACCATTTTTCCTGAATTCATCCGTGAGACGATCAGCTCAGCGAATTTATATATATTATGCGTTCCGAAAATAATATCTACAAACCGATAACTTTTTTTCAGTTTTTCCACAACCTCCGGTTCCTGCATCATACATCCGCACAGAGCGATCATCATATGAGGATTCGTTTTTTTAATCCTGCCTAACTGTCCTAAACGACCGTACACACGTTGATTTGCATTTTCCCGAACAGTACACGTATTATAAATAACAAAATCTGCTTTTTCCTCATCCGGTTCTTCTACATATCCGATCTGTTCCAAAATACCAACCAGCTTTTCCGAATCTCTCGCATTCATCTGACAACCGAATGTTGTAACGCAAAATGTAAATTCTCTTTTTTCCTCTTCCTTAAGCTTTGTTAATTTTTCTTTCGCTTTCTCTATAAAATAATATTGTCTTTCCGGCTCTGTTACCGGAATATTTCTCTCTGCATCTGCTGTTATAAATGTTTTATTTTCCATAACTTCCTCTTATTCCACTCACACAAACTGATTACTGCCTGCATCATATGTATAATCGATCATCTCTAATTTACCGATCAATTCTTGTTTATCAACCTGCATATCTTCACACAACACATCCAGCGTCGAATAATAATCTCTTAATTTTGTATTTACAACACTTAAGAGCATCACCGGATCTCTTGGCAAGCCTGCCGACATGTGATCATCTCCTTTTCCGTAATAATATAATCTACAGGTACGTCATGCACTTCCGGAACAATCTGCTCCACACATTGAAAATCAAATGCCACTCCGACTTTTATGCAATCCGCCTGCTTCAAATATGAGTCATAATATCCTCCGCCATAGCCGATTCGGTTTCCCGCTCTGTCAAACACAACTCCGGGCACGATTACAAGCAGCTTGCTTCCACACTTTGGAATTTCCCGACACCATGATTCCGGTTCCGGTATCCCATGAAATCCCGCTTTTAAATCTGCCATACTGTGAATCAGGGCAAACTTCATTTTTTGCTTTCCGGTCACTTTCGGAACCGCAGCACATTTTCCTCTTCTAAGCGATTCTTCTATAATTTCTTCCGTAGGGACTTCACTTCCGAAAGACGCATAGCAGCATACTGTGCCGGCGTCTTCATACACCTTTGAAGAAAAAAGGCGCGCCGCGATGATGCGCCCCGCCTCTGCTCTTTCTTTTTCAGACATTGCGGCACGAAGCGCCGTCATCATTTTTCTAATGTCCCTTTTTGTTTCCATATTTTTCTCCGAGATTGATCACACTTCCGTCCTTTTCTTCAATGTCGATATTATTGAGCTGACTTCTTAAATTTCTCTTCACCGAGTCCATATATTCTGTCCTTAAAATCTTCTGTTCTTTTTTCTCTGCTTCAGTCAGGCCTTCCGCTTTCGATTTTCTGTATAATTCATTGATCCTTGCTATCTTCTGTTGATCCATTATAATCCCTTTCACTTTTTATCTTCTATCCATAATAACTTCTTATTTTACAGGTCTGTATTATACACTATTTCTTTGATTACGTCCATCGCCATTTTGCGGCTTTTATCATTCCGGCCTTTTCCGTTTTGCTTTTCAACTCGAATAATTTTCTAAAAAAGCATATAATTCTTCTGCAGTTGCAATTTGCTTTCCCTGTGCAATTTCCTGGCGCACTTCTTCCGGAAGATCTGACAGAGGTATTTCGGTAAATTCATAAATCGTTTTTTTATCTTCAAGATAAACGACGACAAATCCGTGAAGTTCCTTAAGATAAAACCCCTTTTTTGCTCCGCCTTTTACTGCCTCTCCTTCGGCCGCAATACTTTCCGTTTTTCCGATGCCGTCTGCCTTTTGTACATCTTCGTTTCTTTCACTCACCTTTTCCATATACTTGTCCATCGTATAATCATATGTCATTTTATATGCAAGCGTTATAAACAAGAAAAATGCCGCGCCCGCACACAAAAAGCCGATCCTGTATTTTGAGTTCATATAATCTACCCCTTTTCTATACAGTATCAGCTTTTTTCTTTTATTTATTCACTTATTTTTTTATTCTTCGCTTGGAGGCATCAATTTCAGCGCCTGACATCCTCTCAATATCCGTGTTCCCATCGGAAGCGCCTGAATATCTTTCTCCGAAAGAGCTCCTAATTTTAAAATAAGGACTCCATAAACAATAACTGCCACGATAATTGCCAAAACAGTCGGGATAACTCTTCCTCCGATCAGACGGTGAAGTCCGAAATGAACAGCATACGTTATAACACCCATAATCGCCGAAGCGATCAACGGCTTTACAAATGTTCTTCGTATATTGATTCTGAATCCGCATACCTGACGTATTTTTCTTTGATTTAAAACACACATAATAACAGCAAATACAATGTTGCTTCCTACGAGCGCATATACATTCAATTTAAACACTGTGAGCATTAAAACAAGCGCTCCCAGATGAACGACCAATGCCGCTGCCGCGTTTTTTGCCGGAGAAGATAAATAATTCAATCCTTGCAAAACTGCATTTGTAATTGTAGACCATCCGTACAAAATAATAACTACGGAACCTAACATTAAAAGCTGCGCCGGCACTTTTCCCGCATCATTATATAGAAGCACCATAAGCGGAGATGCCAGTACAAGAAATCCAACACAGCTTGGAAGCGTTATGATCGTTGTTAAACGAAGCGTCTGATCTATCTGATAATGTGTCTTTTTCCTGTTTCTTGCCATCACAACCGTTGTCAGTGCAGGAACGATCGATGTGCTAAGGGCATAAGGTATTGACATCGGCACGTTAATAAGCGGATCATATTTTCCGGTATAAATTCCCTGAAGAGCCATATACTCACTTTCTGTAAAACCTTGCGCATCCATAATATGATTAAAAACGGTAAGATCCAATATCTGGTTGATGTTGTAAATCGCCGTGCTGAAAATAACGGGAATTGCCGTCATAACGAGAATCTTCAAAATATGAGAATAACTTTCTTTTCCTTTTGTATGATCCCTTTGAATCTGACGGCGTATTCCGCCTTTAAATATCCAAAGAACAAACAACAAGAACAAAAGTCCCGCCGCGGCTCCGATTACTGTTCCAAGCGTACCTCCCGCCGCTCCATAAGCAGGACCTAACAGCTCTTCTCCCGCCTTCTCTCCCGCACGACTTCCCATTCCGAAAAGGACGCTTGCTCCGACAATACTGACAACTGCATTGATGATCTGTTCGATAATCTGCGATACCGCTGTCGGAACCATCGTTCCCAGTCCCTGAAAATATCCTCTTAAAACAGCCATAACAGCAACGATCAAAAGCCCCGGCGACAGCACTTTAAGTGCGTAAACACTGAAAGGCGCTTTCATCATATGTTCCGAAATCGCTCCTGCTCCGAGAAAGATCGCAAGAGATATAATAATTCCTACCGAAACAGCAAATATAAGGGAACATAAAAATACGCGGAACGCATTGCGCCTCTGTCCGACAGCCATCCTTACCGACACAAGTTTTGATACTGCTGTCGGAAGACTTAATGAAGAAAGCATCAATGCAATCGCATATACTTGATAAGCATATCCGTAAAAACCGTTTCCCTCATCCCCTAATATGTTTGTCAGCGGGATACGGTACACAACTCCGATAATCTTCGTGATCACAACCGCCACAGCCAGGATCGACCCTTGAGCGATGTAATCTTCTCCCCTTGTTTTTTTTCTTTGATTTGCCTGTGTATCCCCCATAGTTGTTCTCCTTTTATCCAATGATCCCGAACCTGAAAACATTTATCTTGTAATATTCACAAGTTCCATAATCTTTTTTTGATGCATCTCCATTTCTTTTCTTTCCACTTCTTCCATATGATCGTAACCAAATAAATGAAGCATGCTGTGCGCAATTAGAAATGCATATTCCCGAAGCAGCGAATGTCCGTATTCTTCTGCCTGTTCAAACACTTTATCTACAGAGATCACAATATCCCCAAGCATCAGCTCTCCTGTATCGGGATGAAACAGTCCGGCATCTTCATCCAAATGCGAAAAATCTCCCGGTGTCTCATAATCTGCCATAGGAAATGACAAAACATCCGTTGCCCGGTCAATCTGCCGCTGCATCCGGTTTATTTCTTTAATCTCTTCATCCGTTGTAAGAAGAAGACTGACCTCTGTTTCATAAGGACATTTCACATAATCAAGCGATGTTTCGATTACAAGCTCCGCAATTTTTCTTGCATCAAACGGCAGTTTTCTGTCTGTCTCTATTTCCATAAATAAACTCACGATTTTTTCCTCCTGCCGTTTTTCCCTTTCGGATTATTCTTTTTCTCATACTCTTCGTACGCACGGACAATCTTCTGCACAAGCGGATGGCGAACAACATCTTTACTTGTCAAACTGCAAATACTTACACCTTCCAGATCTTTTACAACCTTTACCGCTACATCCAAACCTGAAACCGTTCCTGCCGGAAGATCTTTCTGCGTAGAATCTCCCGTAATGACAACTTTTGATCCAAATCCGATTCTTGTCAAAAACATCTTCATCTGAGCCGGTGTCGTATTCTGAGCCTCGTCAAGAATAATAAATGCATTATCTAACGTTCTGCCTCGCATATATGCCAGAGGCGCAACTTCAATCAGACCTTTTTCTGAATTTTTCAAAAAACTTTCCGCTCCCATGATCTGATAAAGAGCATCATATAACGGACGCAAGTACGGATCGATCTTACTTTGAAGATCTCCCGGAAGAAATCCCAGTTTTTCTCCTGCCTCGATTGCCGGTCTTGTCAATATGATCCTGTTTACCTCATTGCGTTTAAATGCTGTAATCGCCATTGCCATTGCCAAATATGTTTTTCCTGTTCCTGCCGGACCAAGTCCGAATGTGATCATTCCTTCCCTTATAGAATCTACATATTTTTTCTGTCCGAGAGTTTTAGGCTTGATCGGTTTTCCCTGCAGAGTATGACAGATCAGATCCCGGTCAATTTCCACTATTCCCTCCTCCTGATCTTCAAAAACAAGTGAAATTGCATAATCCACATTCTGTTCCGTAATAGTATTTCCACGCCGTGATAATTCCAAAAGCTGAGTGAGAACACGATGCGTTTTTTCCGCAGCCGTATTTTCTCCTACAATCTTCATACTTCCGTCTCTTGCAATCAATGTGACATGAAATGTTCTCTCTAGTTTCTTTGCATAAGCATCAAACTGCCCAAACACGTTTGCCTCGTGCTCTGCAGGTATATCAATCATCAGTTCCGACAGACTCATCTGTTTCTTTCCTTTCGATCGTTATTATTTCTGTATCTGCCTCTTGTGTAATCCTCTCATTCAAAAAAAGAGTACCCATTGCTTTGGCAGATTTTTCATACAGATGTATTTTAACACTATTTTCTCTTATTTGAATACCTTTTTTCTGTAAATCTTTACAAAATCGCTCAAAATCTTTACTGAGAACCGCCCTCATCTCTTCCTTTGTATATATCTTTTCACGCAAGTGATAAGAACGGACGGTTTCCATCCCATATGAAAAAGGAAGATAAAAATTTTTTCCTGCTTTTACTCCGTATTCTTTTGATATAAATTCACAGCGGTTCGGTTTCATTTTTACACTTCCAAAGGAAACCCGGGTATCTTTAACTTTCACATAAAAACGATGTTTTTCTTTTTTATCATATACTTTTTCCTCATATGAAGCCGATAATTCATCTTCGTACTCCATCTGTGTATCCGCAAAAATGTCTGCATCGGCATGACAGTATTTATAGCCGATCACTTCCTTACTGTCGTTTACGATCTCCACTCGTCCGCTGACAAGAATATCTCCTTTTTTTACTGTATCACCGACATGAACTTGAGGCGTTCCTGTTCTTGTCACAATTTTTGTGATCACCCCATCTGAAGACGCGACAAGATCTACAGCGTTCTCATCTTTCTTTTTTTCTTCCTTCTCGAAAGAATCTTCATTTTCTTTAATTTGAATTTTTAGTCTGCTTCCGTCCAGTGATGCGGATACCCATACAACGTCATCATATTGCGTCCTGATCTCTTTTACGATTTTTCGGCAGTCTGCCTCTTTTTTTAGCATCCCCGCAAACACACCTTTCTCTCTTAAAAAAGACGACAACGCTTCATCCGTTCGCGTCTCATTCCCCGTAAAATGAATATCCCATATAAACATTGAATAAATCTGCAGTAAAAAAATACAGATAATAAAACCGGCAAAAAATAACTTTCGCTTCCGATTATTATAAAGAGAAAACGGAAATCCATATTTCTCTTTCACCCTTACTTTTGTATGCGTCTTTTTCGCAAAAGGTCTGATCCTTTTAAAATCTCGTACACTCATACAAAGTTCATAGCAGTGATCTTCATAGGCCAATCCCCAGATTAAAATATGGTGATAGGAACACAGATTCAAAAAACGCTCAGGAGAATATCCCTGAATCTGTATTTTTACATACCCCCGCAGATATCGCATTCCATTTTCAATCATCGGAGATTCCTCCCCTCCTGAAATTCAATCAAATTGATCGAACCGGTAATCTTCATTTCGTCATTCGTATAAAACTCTATTTCCAAACAACTTCCTTTTAACTGTATCTGTCCGTGTTTTGTTCTTATACGTACGAGAGTGTCTGTATACTCCGTGATCCCGCTGTAATTTTCAATACACACTTCCGACATTCCCAGAACTGTAACAACCGAAGCTCCCATAATAACATCTTTCGGCATACTTGCAGCCGATGCCAATTTCTTTTTAATCTGTTCTTTTTCCATATAAAAAATGCCACACATACGCCTTTTATAACAAGTATATGTGCGGCACTTTCTGTCCTATTCTTCTTTATTTCCGTTGATCGGCAATCAATAATCGAGACATGCTCTCTCTGTCACAAACGGCCTTACATATGTATCGGCAACAGCTACATGAGCCGGGTGTTTTGCGTAAACAGAAATATCTTCTTCCTTCTCAAACGTACTGACTAAAGCCATATCATGAGTGCTCGATCCGAACGGACAAGCAACAAACTCAAGAGTCAAAAGTCCGGGGATTTTTCCTACAAGACCAGGCTTTTCAGGTTCTCTGCCATCGCTTTTTTCAGCTCCGGTTTCTTTGCATCCTCTACTTCCGGTTTGAATTTCCACATAACAATATGATGTACCATTTTTCTACCTCTTTCTTAATATTTTCCTGCTTTTTATGTATCTTGTATTTTTTTGTTCTCCATTGTTTGCAGCGCTTTCTTGAATCGTACTGTAAACAAGATCGCCGTAAACGTCACAGCCAGCAGATCTGCCGCCGGTTCTGCAAGGTAAACAGCCATCGTTTTATTTGACGAAAACAGCAGCGGCATTATGTAAATCAGTGGAAGGAGCAAAATAAACTTACGCATCACGGCAACCACAATAGACTCTACAGCTCTTCCGAGTGCATTAAACGTCATCTGACACGCCATCTGAATTCCGAAAATCAGCATAACCGCCATATAAATACGAAGCGCCGGACGGGTAAATACGATCAAATCGGCTTCTGTCGTAAACATTCCTGCAAACACATCCGGGAAAAGCATAACCGCTCCCCATAAAATTGTCGAATAACAAAGACTTACTTTTAACAAGAGCTTAAACGCACTTTTTACACGCCCTGCATTCCCCGCTCCGTAATTATAACTGATGATCGGCTGCGCACCCTGTCCGAGGCCTTGAAGGGGAAGCAGTGCAAACTGCATAACACTTGTCAAAATCGCCATCGCGCTTACTGCCATATCTCCTCCGTAACTTTGTAAAGAAGCGTTAAAGCAAACAGAAATCACACTTTCGCTCGCCTGCATAACGAACGTCGCCGCTCCCAATGCCAGACACGGAAAAATAATTTTCGGGCGAAGGAGCAAATTTTCTTTTCGGATCTTCAGCATCGTTTTCCTTCCCATTAGGAAAGAGATTACCCAAATACAGGACAATGCCTGCGATATAATCGTGGCAAGAGCCGCTCCTTTGACACCCATTCCGAATCCAAATATAAAGATCGGATCAAGTATGATATTGGAAATCGCACCGATCAATACAGACAACATTCCCGTCTTTGCGAATCCCTGCGCTGTAATAAACGCATTCATGCCAAGTGTAAGTTCTACAAAGATCGTACCGACTGCATAAATGTTCATATAGCTGACTGCATACTCGATTGATTTTCTGCTCGCGCCAAACAGCATAAGCAGATCTCTGCTCCATATAAGCAGCACTGCTGTCAGGATTGCAGATATTATTATCTGCATTGCAAAACAGTTTCCCAATATCTTTTCGGCTGTTTCATTGTCTTTCTTTCCCATATAAATCGACACCCGCGGAGACCCGCCATAGCCGACGAGGGCCGCAAACGCCGAAACAAGCATAATCAAAGGCATACATACTCCGACTCCCGCGAGAGCGGAAACTCCTACATTTGGGATATGTCCGATATAAATCCTGTCAACAAGATTATACAGCATATTGATCATTTGCGCCGCAACTGTCGGAAGCGCCAGTTTTAAAAGCAGTTTTCCGATCGGTTCTTTTCCTAAAAACGCTTTATCCTGTTCCATTTTTTAGCTCCTGTCTTTTCCGTTATTTGTTTTTAACCATAAAGAACATTATAATTCTTAAAATTCAAGTGTCAAGCTAAAAAATATCATATACACATCTACAAAAAATATCATATACACATCTACACATCATTTCCATATGAAAACAATTACAAAAATTTAATCCCCGCTCCGTCTTTGATATGCTCCCCCTCCTCGATAAACAGTTTTATTATTTTAACTGTCTACCTAGAAGGGGACATATCACTTTCAACGAAACGGGGATTTTTTCTGCCTCTTATGTTTCACTTATGAAATCTGATTCACGATATCTTTTATAACGAATCAATTTTACCACACACATATCTTAAGATTTTCCGCAGATCTTTTATATCTACCTTATCGTCTTTTTCCACATCAGCCGCAAGCTCCTGCATCTCGTTCAATTCTATCTTCTGACATATGCTGCGCAATACTACACGAACATCTCCGATCGCGACATTTCCATCCAAGTCCACATCACCTTTTTTGTAGTCGGAAGTATCTGCCACAAAAGTGCATCCGTTTTTCTTCGCAAACTCTTCTGCATATGTACCTCTGTTTCCGTAAACCGTAACCTGCTTCAAATTCACTCCGTTAAACGCATCCGCCTCAATAGATTCAAGACTGTCCGGAAGATATAATTCTTTAATGCCTGTACAATAGTTGAATACATATGGCATAACCGTCGTAATACCTTCCTCCAGTTCTATCTTCGTAATATTTGATCTTGAATCAAATGTTGTATTATCAAGCACAACCGTTCCCGGTACTTTCACTTCTGTTTTTGCTTCCGGAATTGTCAAAAGCAACGTTTTCTCTTTGTTATATATACAGCCGTCATAGGAAGAATACTTACTGTTTCCCTCTTCCACATGAATATCTTTCAGCTTCTCGCATACAAAAGTCTCTTTCTCATCATACTTTTCCGTCTCTTTCGGAAGTGTAAAACTCTCATCTGTCCTTGCAGCAGGATAACATAAGATCTCTTTTAAATCTTTTGTAAAAAGCACCCCATCCACGGAAGCATAAGCCGTATTTTCTTCTGCCACACGAATCTCCTGTAAAGAAACCGCATTAGATACGAGCTGTGTATCGATATGGGTAACTCTTTTTGAAATATCTAATGTTTTCAGCGTACTGTTAAAAATGTCGGATGACACAGATACAATATCCAAATCATTAAATTTTTCCGGTATCTTCACCTCTGTTATTCCGTCTTTTACTCCCACTACAGCAATACCGTTTGAAAACCCGATCTGCGTATTATTTGCTCCTTCCAAACGAACCTGCACAAGATCCTGCGTTTTATGAGAACCCGAAAAATCTTTTACATCCGGAGCAAAATAGTAGTTAGGATTGGAAACTCCCCATGTAGTATCAGAATAAAACCATTTTCCATCCGCATATACGAGATTCCATGCATGACCTTGTCCGCCTGCCCAGCCGATAACATAAATTGCCGGAATACCTGCCGCATTAAGCATCGCTTTATACAGATTTGAATAACCTCCGCACACAGCCACTTTCTTCGTAAACACATCATACGGAGCAAGTCCGATATCTGTATCATTTGATCCTGCATACCGTACGTTTTTTGTAATCCAATCATAAATAAGTCTTGCTTTTTTATAATCTTCCGTCTCTCCTTTTACGATCTGATCGTCAACAAATGTTTTGATCTCCTGTGCCTGTGCATCGTTCATCGGAGCCAGAGACTGATCCCATGTTTTAAAATCATCTTTATTACAATACTTAAGCAGATCCAACGCAGCCTGATCATACTCCAAGTTTTCCTGGTTTTTCTGCTCTGCCTTTAAATCATAAACTACGGGACTGTCCTCAACTGCATATACCGGCACTGATGTAACCGCTACCGAAACTACCGCCGTAAATGCCAAAACACCTGCTTTTATCCGTCTTGCTTTTTTCATATTCTTTTTCCTCTTCTGCACATATCATTACATTGCAACATTCTTTTACAAGATATCATATTTTTTTGTGCATTTCAACATTTTTATGCTCTTTTCTTTCTGTATTTTAGGCTGTTTTTTCACCTGATCTTTTGGCATTCCTTTCTTCATCCGGCAATATATCCGATCCCTCATCTCTCTTTACAGATATTATTCAGCAATGTTTTTATATCTTTGAGCTGTTCACCGGAATACAGTTTTCTGTCAATATACATATTAGGCGACGTCCTGCACTGTTTCAGGCAATTTCGTGTCCGCAATTCAAATCGTCCATCAGATGAAATCCCGTCTTTTTTGATTCCCAGCTCTCGTCTGAGATTTTGAAGGATCGTCATTCCATCTTTCTTTCCGCACCTCTCGCCTGTGCATGCAATAATTTCATGAGCCTGCTTCGCCTCTTTTATACTCGGATACATTTTGATTAAACAATTTAAAAATTTATCCGTAATTTCTGTCGTCTCTATAACCCGCACCTTCAATTCCGGCGTAATGCACCCCTCTGCTTCCTGAAGCTCACGCAACAATGCAATAACCATCTCCTGACTGCTCTTATCCCGTTGTTTCCCATAGTAGGCAAAAATTTCTTCTATTTGTTCCGACATTTTCTTCCTCACCTCGTATTATAAAGTAGTAGTATTTATAGACCCTCTCCAAGGTCTGTATGCTATT
>ERZ791808.1407-NODE-1407-length-18477-cov-4.151612_pt1 | contig 18477 bp, 12 predicted proteins | sample MGYA00510305_ERZ791808 | MGnify/ENA primary metagenome ERZ791808 (study PRJEB30046, sample SAMN00792024) | human gut metagenome | study: EMG produced TPA metagenomics assembly of the A metagenome-wide association study of gut microbiota in type 2... | reverse complement strand
ACTTAATTTCATGTGTAAGACTCTTTTTTGTCCAACTTTTGGGGTGCAGTTCATTAGATGATAAGTTGTATTTGAATTCAACTCTTTCCAGAGACGACTCAGCACAATTGATTCATGTTAATAAAAATCGTTTCGCCGAAATTATTTAGGAGAGTACGGAAAATGGACTAAATGAATATCTTAACGGACTTCATATAGAACATGCTATTTATTTGATAAAACAGTTTGATAACTATACACTTCAGGCAATAGCGATAGCTTCCGGTTTTTCTAATATGAGTACCTTTCACAGTCTGTTTAAGAAAGAAATTGAGATGACCCCTTCCTCTCAATATTGGGACATCTTAAAGCAAGGACAAGTTTAGGTCTTTTCCACTGTATTTATTTGTTCCAATTCGATGAAGTTACGGTCGATTAACTCCTTAAATTATTATTTTCAGAATATTATAAAATAAGAAAATGCCAAAAGTCTTTAGCCTTCTCACTTGAATGAGGAAACTTTGACTTTTGACATCTTCTTAATTATTCCGCTAAGTCCTTATCTTGTGATGTTAACTTTGGCAGAGATTACTTTTCCTTCAACAATTATTTTTAAGATGTAAAGACCCGGTTGGAAATTTGATACATCCAATGCATTTTCATTGGAACGGGCAATTTCCGTACCGTTGGTATTGTATGCAACAATTGATTCAACATTACCATCAACTTTTACATAAGAAGTTGCCGGATTCGGATATACCGATATCAAAGGAATCAGTTTGTTGTCAATGCTTGTCGGATTGATTGTAAAAAACACAGCACTACCTTTCTTTTCACCTACTACATCATATACTACATTGACATTAATTTTATGCGTATCATCAAGTTTCTCAGATTCAAATGTCTGCTCGTATTTGGTTTCAGTCAATAGGTCATTGTTCTTCTTTACTCCGTCTATCTCCACATTATATCCTTTTATCGGTAAAGAGGTTGCTTCAGGAGATGTGATAACCATACCGATCATCCAGTTACCATTTGCTGATGCTTCATTATATACAGATAGGAAGCTTTCGCCTTGGTTTGTTGAGTACAGGTTGGATTCACCATCGAATGGTACATAAGAATCAAGGGCTACCGGTCCTGTTTTAGGAGTTACGTCATAACAATCTACAATCAGGAAATATTCTTTACCTTCTTCTATTGTAATAGGAGTGCTTAGCATAACCGTGTTCCATGCGTTTTTAGTGTATTCATTTACTCCCTGTTCGCAGACCATTTCATTGTTAACTTTAAGTATGAAAGTGAAATCTGCATCAGACAGAGGATAGAAACGGAATCCTTTTATTTGGTAACCTATGTATTTATTTAATTTTTCTGTCCTATAAACAGCTCCTAACATGTAATTGTAATTATTGGCTTCAAGACCAACCATACCTTTTGTAGGAATATTACCGGCATAAGTCATAAATGTCTCATCGTCATTGACAGGTGTTTCCCAAGTTGCTGTCAGTTGGTTGCCACTAACATTAGTTTTGACATTGGTTATAGCCTTATATGAGTTTTCATTCTTTTTAATTGCTATTTCTGTGGAAGTTTTCGATGAAGTCGTATTGTTGGCATATACGGCTTCAATTCCATAAATATATGTACCATCACTTACGTTTTGCTGGATATAAGACGTATTTTCTGTTTGACCTATTTTTTTATCATTTGCATATATATTATAATAATTGATTTTATCGGCGTCGTCCGTTTGTCCGTTCTTGGTTAACAACATTCCCATAGCCCAGCTGATAGAGAAATCGTAGGCTCCGTCGGGGTTATTTTGTGCCTCTTCATATAGAGAATAAAGTTCCGATTCAGATTCTTGACGTACCAAGTCACTATAACCGATTACTTTTTTGCCGTATACCATGCCCAAAATGTATGAGCTTGGATTATTTACTTTGACAAATAGTCTCAAAGTCACTTCATTGTCCGTTGGGATGGATACGGGATTCTTTAGTTTGATATTGTTTTCCTTTCCATAGGTAAGCTTTGAATTGTCAATATCTTCCGTATAAAGGATTTCTTTTCCCTTATAGATGCTGATTGTCCACTTTTCTTGCTGGGTGAGAGGATAGAAAACAAAGTTCGTGATCTTGAAATCGTTAGCATAGACTGTTATTTTTTCCTTCGGGAAACGGATGGCTGATTCGAAAGAGATGTTACCACCACCGAATCCTTCGATTAAATCATCTTGTTCGAAATAGCTCTTGGCAACGCGATTGCTTACAGGAGCATCCCATCCTAAACGGACATCGTTCAATCCCGATTGCGCTGCATACAAATTGCGAGGAGCAGAAATCGTACCTTCTTTTACTTCTACTTCAGTTGCGGCAGACTTTACAGATTCAGTTTGATTGTAAGATGCTGTTATTTCATAGTTATATTTACCTAAACTCAAAGAGGTGTCAAGATAAGATAAAGTAGTAGAAGATACTGAGCTTATTTTAGTGCCATTTCTATAAATATTATAAGCTGTTACACCTTCTGCATTTGCCAATGGTGCATTCCATGTCAAATGTACGGAATGAATTCCGTCCAATTGAATACTTTTTGCGGCGACCGGCTCGCGAGTTGTAATGTTTTCGTTCAGTTTGACAACCATTGGTCTGAACTCCAAATATTCTTCGCCTTGGTTATAAACCATGAAGATAATGGTATTTCCGTCATCCGAAATTCCGACACCTTGGGTCAAAGCAACCAGGTTGTCTTGGAATTTCACTCCTTTGCTTTCAAGGTAAGTTTGCAATATTTGTGTACTTCCGTCTTTATAGATGATGCCATAGGGATTTTGTTCATCAGGTTGTTCATAACCGATTGTTACATTATTGTCAATTAATGAAAATAATTCAAAGTTTTTAGGAGAATCTGAGGTATAAGGAACTTTTATCCTGTCCCCCGTTTCTAAGTTATAGATGAAGTTTTTGCACAAAACTGATTTTCCATCGGGTGAAAAACTTCTTGCAATACTCCATGGGCTTGGTTGAATTTTGGTTATATAGTGAGGTTCCGGGTCCCATATACAGCAACTGCGATCACTGGCTTCTGGGTATTCTGCCCAGCCGCAAACCATTTTTCCGTCATTGGAAATATCATATACAATACCTACTTTATCACCGTAAACCCGGTCAAGTTTACCATCCGTCCATGTGACAGGCATGTATTTATTATTTTTATTGTATAACGCACCTCCTATCCGGTGTCCGTCGGCACTGATACAAAATGCTTGCCCTCCATAGTCGGGATTGTTAATAAATTCCCCGTCTATTGTTTCCAGATGGTACCATTTACCGTCTTTCCAATAGCCGGCAGTTTGTACAGGTGCATGATTTTCTGTGGATTCCGTATCGGGGAATGTTCCTACTACTACACCGTTGTCAGACACGGCATAGGCAGTGGACATCACGCTAGAAGAAGTCAGGGGAGTGAATTCATTTGTCGTTAGATCCCAACGGAAAGCATATATTGTGGAACTTGCGTCAGAGTAAGCTCCGCACGCCCATTTCCCGTTTGGAGAGATAGCTGTGAGTTGATAATATTCAGGTCCCGTCAATATTAGTGGTCCTGTTTGGGCGCATAAATTGGAAGTCAATAATGCGATTGTACATAAAACGTAAATAAACTTTCTCATAATCTTAGCGTATAATAAAATTAATATAAAACAATTTTTTTAGTCAAACTTCGGTTAGTTTGGATGATTTGAACAAGATAACAGCCGGATGCAGAGGGCAAGTGGTTTGCAGGAATACTGCAACTATTTTCTTTTTCTTCGATCTTATAAAGTAACTTTCCTTCTGGATTGATTAGATTGATGGTATAAGGTGCTGCTTCATCGGAACTGCCGAGCTCTACGATCAAATTCCTTGTGACATGATCTTGATAAAGTTTTACCTCATCTCCTATTGCCGCTGCGTTGTGAATGTTTACAGTTGAAGTGACCGGATGCACTTTGTCTGCATTCATAATACCTCCTGTCATCGTATTCAAGACAAATACGATGACCTCAATGTTGTCTTTGTCGATAACCGTTTCCGGTACATCAATCCGGTATTCGAATGTATATTCTTTGTATGCCTCAATCTGCTCGGGAAGACTGTTCTCCACGCCGCTGAATGCACTCGAGGTTCCTTTGGCTACATCATGGTACACCATTAAATCATACGGTATACTGTTCGGCATATAATAATATTCACCTTTTTGAGGAATAGATGACGAGTTTTTTTGTTTGTCGTCGTAATTGATCACTTCTTTTTCGATAAGGGCAAATCCTAATCTATAAGTATCATCCGAATTGTCGTAATCTTCGGCAAAAACGACTTTGGCTTCTGTCGCTAGGGAAATATTTTTTTCATTGTAATCTGCTGTCAAGTCTACTTTTGCTAAAGTAGGTTCCATTAGAGTGCCACGTAATGGAGAATTATCGTGCATGGAGTTTTGAATATCACTTATGTCTCGGTTATAGATAAAAGAAGGGAAACTAAACAAATAACGATCAAGTCCTTTTACATAAACGTTATAAGCAAGAGGATCTCCGTAATGAGCCGCTATCGTGATAACTTCATCTTTATATCTTGCCTTCAATTGGTTTAACCACACAGCCCCATCCGGGCAATTATTACACCACATACCGGTGTATTCTTCGGCTACTAATTTACGTGGGAAATAGGAGCAAACGATGCTATCCTCTAAAAAAACAACGCTTGTTTCATCAGTTACGGCTTCCAATGCATAACGGGCTATTTTGCCTGCTTGAATAGGAACGGTAAGCTCGAATGCTTGTTCTTCACCTGGCTGTAAGGTGATGTTCTCGAAAGTTTGAGTGGCAGTTACATTTTCATGGTCTTTGCAAATGATTTCCTTTAAAACGAATGTTTTTCCATCATTCCGTAAACGACCTTTAATAGCTGCATTCCCGGTATCGCCTGCAAACCGACGCGTCTCATCGATACCTGTTAATGCAATGGAGGAAAGCATGCCTACGACTAAATTGTCAATAGCCAATAGGAATTTATTTTTACTGTTGAGAACAAAGGCAATATAGATGTCTTTTCCCACATATTCTTTCAAAGAAACCAGATGGGTATTCCATGAATAATTTTCTTCGGTTAGGGAGAATATCTCAGTGAAACTGTCCGTGCTTTTATCCGTCACAGATATCATTACTTTATATCCGTCACGTAAGTTATTATGAATAGAACGGGCATCCCATTTCAACCATGCTTCACCGGATTCGATATGGATGGAAGGCGTAATCAACCAATTGTCCGAGAAAAAATCATATTGGCAGTGGGAAGTACTCATTGCACACAGATTTTCCCGAGTATCCACCGGTGCTGAAAACCAACTACCGCTGGGGGTAATAATATTATTGAAATCTCCCATTATAACGGGATTCTCGTCTCCATCTATTAGTGTAAAGTCATAGGAAATACCTTTATTGAAATCATTCTGGTAGTAGATATCCTGGCTTTTGGTTGCTAAACAGAGAAGCAATAAAGTAAAGAATATAATGTATTTCTGCATAAATGAGGATTAGACAAAGGGGGTTGTGCCAGCATTTTGACACAACCTCCTGTTATTACTTAATTAATAGATCACCTTTTAACCATTTTCATAGTATATACCTCTCTGTTGCAATCTACTTTCAGAATATAAATACCTTGCGGTAATGCTGTGGTATCAATCATTGGTACATTTGCATAGCGATTAATAATCATACCGTTTGTTCCGATAATCTCTACTGAAACCTCTCCGTTGACGAAGATCATATTACCTTCTACTTGGATAAGGTCTTTCAAGTTGTTATTATTGATGGAGACATAATTAGCCAAATCTATTTCTACCGGATCGGCTTTGATTTTTCCGATATTGTAGACTGTTTCTACGATGATATCATATTTCTCGGATGTAGTATATTCCGCGCCTCCGAAATCTACTATGGCACTAGTCGGCAGCGGAGTTCCTTCGGTTACTTTTACATCCGGTGACTTATGGTCTTTACCACGGAATATATTATAACTTACAATATAAAGATCGGTCACAGGGGCATCCCAACCGATTGTCACTTGATAGTTTTTGTCCACAATTTCATGGGAAACATAGTGAACATTGGTTACAGGCGGAAGTTCTGTATAAATATCATATGTTACTACATTGGAGATATTATATCTTTCCGTTTCTTCCTCGTTATTTACTGTTTGCACGAAATAGTCGTACGTCCCATTCCACACCAGTTCGTCTGTATATACATATTTACCCTTTGCCTGATCGAGTGTCGCGCGTCCTATCTTTGTACCTTGACGGTATATGTCGTACGCAGGATCTTCTATGGATAGTCTGTCGGGAGCATCGAAGGCTAATTGAACCGTATTTGTTTTTCCGTCGACTTTCGTTACTTCCAGATTACCCGGTGCTGTCGTTCCGTAAAATTCAGAAGTAATTGTTACGGTATAGGTCGGCTTGGTTGACCATTCTTTTATCTCTTCTCCATCTGCATTGATATATTCGGAATATTCCAATGTTTGCGCTTTCGTCTTATTGCCGTCGATGGTATATACAGTCTTCGATACGGGAACGTATTCCTTGTTTTTAACTTTATAGGTTGTATTTTCAATCAGTTGTCCTGCATCATTATATTTCCATTCTTCTTTTGATTTGTTCTCGCCTTTTGAGTTCAAAACGATATAAGTAAGCTTGTTATGATTGTTATCATAAGTGTAGGTTGCTGTAAATATGTTGCTTTCATATGCTCCGTTGCTAACTACTTTTTGAGGGCAATTAGCAACTCCTTCTAAGAAGTCGGAGTATTCAGCGCAAGAAATCATATCACCTGAAAAAGCAGAAAACATGGTATCTTTGACGATGTTATTACCTTCCCATTCATAAACATAATGTCTTGATTCATCTGTCTTTTCGATGAGCTTTCCATTCTCATTATATTTATAAGTTTCTTTGCCTTTGATATCATCGCTCCAAGCCATATCATCGCCGTCATATTTTCCGTATTGACGATAAAACATCTCTGTCAATTGCTTTTGATCGTTATAGGTATAAGTCCAGTAAGACATAGGAATCCATGTGAATTCTTTTCCTCCTTCGGTAAGAGTTGCAGTTCCCTCTTGAATGCGGCGTAATATATTGTTATCGGTATCGTAGAAATAGATTTCTCTTTTCGTGATTGTATCGGTGGTGCCCATTATGTCTCCCCAAGTTTCGACGATTGATACTTTCGTGTAATCCGGTTCCGGTTCGGGATCTGTACCGCCACCACCTGTGGCCATGGAGAAACAAAGACCGGTTAATGTTACATAACCATATTTCGTTTTAAGAAAACCTTCTCCCTTATTGGTTACGGTTCCATCGCTCATATTGATTGTTGCAAGAAAAGCATCCCCATCAGCATTGTTTCCTAACCAATAAAGCGTATTGCCTTCAAACTCAACCGATTGGTGACCATATCCATAGGGCATGAGATCACCCTGTAAGGCTATAGTTTCTGTATATTGCTTATTTCCAAGATTAATGGAATACAATTTATTATCATCGGCCATTACATACAGGTTTCCTTTTCCATCTGCTGCTATACCTATAAACCATATTCCATCCCATTTGGCTATCTCGGTTACTTTTCCGTTTGCCAGGTTTATGGAGTACAATTGACTACCATCATCGTTATTATTGATCCCATACATTGTTTTGGATGAAGTGTCATAAGTCATATCATAGAGGGCGGTTGCGTCTCCTAAATCTGCTGTCTGACCCGTTTCAAAGTCGATTGTACGGAATTTAGTAGATGTCTCCATCATATCATCCTTGCACATCGCATAATATTTACCTTCCGCCATAGCTGCTGCATCAACAAGGTCATCCATAGATACAACCTTATTTACCTCTTCTTGATAATTATAAAGATCGGAAGACTTTAATGAAATAATACCATTTGGCTCAATATTCCCCATAATATCCGAGCAAACTGCTGCATAAAACGTCTTGACGTCTTCTGCCTTTAATCCTGTACTTACGGCCAATAAAGCTGTCGCAATTAAATAAAAGTAGATTTTTCTCATAACCTTAATGAATTTAGATAAATAATACATTTTTACCACTATTGGCAAATTAATACTATAGATTCTGGAAAAACAACTTTAAAGGCATTAAATGAAAACAAAATCACGATTATGGATATGAAAACAATCTTTACCCTTGCGCCATGTCCTGATACATGGAAGGGGTAATGCCTGTTAACTCTTTGAATAGTTGGTTGAAGTTGGTGTTTGATTTGAATCCAACGCTTTGGGCAATAGCTTTGACTGTATAGTTTCCGTAAGTTTCTGTATTCATTAAGCGCGAGCGGGCTTCTTTGATTCGGTACTCGTTAACAAAACGGTTGAAGTTCTTTCCGTAGACTTCATTGATTATTTGTGATACATATTTTGTTTTAGAGTTTGTTAGATAAGCCATCTTTTCGAGTGTGAAGTCCACATTGCAGAACTCCAATGTATTATCCATAACTTCATTGATAGCCTGAAGAAGTTGTTCCTTCTGCTCTTTGCTTAATGAACTTCCCTGATATTTCTGAGGTGGATCTCCGTTAGGCTTCGGCTCTACGTTGGCTGGTAGTTCAGGATCATCAACATTGTCTATGGATAACTCTGCAATCTGTTGTTGCAATTGTGCGATAGATTCATCCTTTTTCTTGATTTCCTCTTTGTATTTCAAATCTCGTTGTTTAGCTTGTTTATCGGATTCTACTATCTCCTGGTTTCTTTTGAATATATCTTTGTAGCTTCGTTGCAGTTGATGTTTTTGCCGGTAAGTCAATATGAGGAACAAGGTAATCATGGCTAATGTAATGCATACGATAAGCAAGATAAGTTGTTGGTTGGCGTAGCGTGCATCCTTTAGAAGCTGCTCCATGCGCATAGCGGTTATCTGTTTATCAATTTGATTCATTTCAAATAGAAACTCCACGTTTTTGATGCTGCGGTAGCCCCGCATTCCTTTGATGGAATCGTTGATATTTTGATAAAGCTTAGTGTAATGCAGGAACTTATCCGCCTTGTTCTGTATGTTATAGACATAAGACAGTTCGCGATAGATATTGATTTGCATATCCAGCAGTCTGTTCTCCACAGCTATGTCCGCACATTTCAGCAAATAGCATTCTGCCGAATCATATCTTTGCATATTCATAAAAGCGTCGGAAATATTGGTCAGTGCAGAACATTCGTATAAAGGATCCAGATGAAGCGAGTCAGCAAGATGGAGTGCTCTTTTTTGATACCGGATGGAGGTAGGATAATTGCCTTCATTGAGATTCCATACGCCTTTGGCGGATATGTTGAAATAATCGTTGTTACTGTCTTTTAAAGTTTGGTCGGACAGGTTGAGATAGTATTTCAGTGTTTTATTATCATTCAGATTACAATATACCCCTATTAAGTTATTAAGAATTATCTTGCTCAGGCTGCTGTCTGCAATTGTTTGACTATTTTTATACGCTTGTTTGTAGTAATTCTCGGCTTTCTTAAAGTCGTTGAAAGAAGAATAAATATTTCCCAGGTTATTGTAAACTCTCGGTATTATTGAGTCGAGATCACACTCTTTACACACTTCGAGGCTTTGTAAATACATATCTTGTGCCTGTACATAGTTGTACATGATGTAGTGTATATTACCCAAACGCATATAGGCATAAGCGGAAAGTTTCTTGTCTTCATGTGGCATATGAGTGTCATATCTACGAGATACTATCGTGTAGCAAATGAGTGCGCTGTCCATGACTTCTTTGTCATAATATCTATCGCCTATATCTATCAGCTTACTGTTTGAAAGCGATTTAAATGATTCATAGGCTTGGTCATAGCGATTTTTAGCCATTACGTGAGTCGTAATGGAGATAAAAATGAGGATAAATATTAAGACTGTTCTTTTCAAAAAAATACTTTTATGTAATTCATCCTCAATATTACAGCTTTTTTATAAAAACGACAAGGATATTATATAACTTTATTCTTTTTTTAAGACATATTCGTGCTAATATCGGTTATGGAAAACTATGCTGCACAGCCGGATGATTTATCTTAAACAGCCGGGATGATTAGCTGTTTTGTCCGTATTAATTCTGTCTTTCACAGTAGTGCAAGTTCTTTAAAAAGTTACTTTCACTGTAACTATTTGTCAATCAACAATGAATAATCAAAAAGTGATAAGGTGAAGGCAAGTTGAAGTAAAAGTTGAAAACAGCTAAACAGGCAAAATAAGCAAGCTAAAAACGCCTAAGGGAGTGATGCCTTACGCTCCGGTAGATGTAAGCAATCGCTCCCTTGAGTGTTATCCGTTGCTCCCTTGAGTGATAGCCAACGCTCCCTTAGGCGAAAAATGACCTCGATGTTTTTTACAAACACCTTGATGTTTAAAAAAACATCAGGTCGATTGTAGACAAACATACGGTCGATTGTTCGCAAACGATAGGAGTTTGTAGACAATCGACCGTATGCTGAAAAGCTATGGATAAATGTATGATTTTACAGATCAATCATTTCTGATTTTCTGAATGATAAAGCGACAATTTTACATAGCCTTGCTGATGATATAATTTTATTCCGATGGCTTACCATCATCTTTAAATTCCAATATATCTCCCGGTTGACAGTCAAGTTCCTTGCAAATAGCTTCCAATGTAGAGAATCGTATGGCTTTTGCCTTTCCGGTTTTTAATATGGATAGATTGGCAGGGGTTATATCTACCCGCTCGGACAATTCGTTGAGAGAGATTTTTCTCTTTGCCATCATTATATCAAGATTCACAATTATAGACATTATTCTCCTTTCTTCGTTAAATGGTTAGGTCTTGTTCTTCTTTTAACTTTAATCCGATAGCAAATGTTTCGGCTACAATGAAGCAGCCCAATGCAAGGAACAAGTCTTTGATATTATCCAAAAAGGTAGGATTTATCATATAATTCTCCAATGCAACGGATTGCTTTACGGTGTATAAATCCATCAGTGGAGGAATTGTGATACAGAAGAAACTGATTAAAAGTGCATATCCCATGATTCTGAGACGTTTTACATTTTTCCAATCAAAAATGGTGGATTTATTGATGGATATAATCAATTTAATAAAATAGACTAATGCTACAATTACACATATTGAGCCAATAAAACTGAGAAGGCCTGTAATTACCATGTTTAAAGTATTGCTTTTCTCATTTACCTGTACTATCATCTGTGAGTAGGCAACAGGTATTTTCTGCCCTGTTTTCTCATTCAAAATAGAATCCGGTTGAATCATCGCTTTGGTGGGAACAAGGTTTATTAAGCGAAAATCACCTTTTTGAAGTGCTAAGATAGGTGTGCCTTTTTTCTTCTGTTCTTTTACAAGATTCTTATTATCTTGTACGGTTTTTATTCCAGCGTAGATACCTGCCCCGAAATCATATCCTGTTTTAAATATGACAAGAAAAACAACCAGGATAACAAGGGCGCATAGGAAATTTAATTTCTTTTTCATCGTAGTATTTCTTTTGATAAGATTATTCTTCTGTAACATTCATTGGTTTGGGGTACATTCTTTTAAGTATATATGCACAGGTCAAAACAATAATCACTGATACAATAAGCACTACTGTGCCGATTGTCGGATTCATTAAATCAAACGAGCTGGATACATCCGGATATAGATTTGAAAGTACAGTGGAAAGACTGTTATTCAATACATGCATGAAAATGCAGGGAACCAGACTTCCTGTGCGGTAGTATACTGTTCCAAGCGCAATTCCCATAAGTATGGCAAATGGTATTTGCGCCGGATTACCGTGTATAATACCGAATATCAGAGCCGATAACAGAATTGCCGTTTTAGGATTCTTATATTTTTTCAGCATATGTCCCATGATAGCTCCTCTAAAAAGCAATTCTTCCAGTATAGGACCGATAATACAGATACTTACGATACCGAAAAAATCTTTTCCCATTGACTGAAATGTGTCTTGCATCAAGTCGGGCAGTTGAATTACATTACCAACCCAATCGAGCACAATGGCAAGAGCGATAGTAAATACCGTAAGGAGGGGAAGCAATCTGAGTGATGGAAAATCAAAATTCCCGTCTTCCACCGTTACATATTTCTTTTTCAGGAGGTACCATCCCATAGCTACGGAAGAAAGTATCATGCTCATCCCGAGAAGCATTGTTGCAAACGATGAAGATTGTGCAATATTTCTGCTTTCTATTATAATTGTAACAGGTAATAGAAATAAAATCTGCAATCCAATGTAGATGGCTATTAAGTGTATTGCTCTTTTCATTGTTATCTCTCGTTTTTATGGATACAAATATATTTAATTATTTATTATCTGTGGCTGTGTCTGCCAGATATTCCTGTAAAAGTAAATGTTGGTTTTGCTCCCATGTGGCATTTGAAGTATTCCAATTATAAGTTGTGTATGAGAGTACTTCATTTGTAATGTCTACATAGTAAGTCGTTTTGAGAGGATTGAGTGTGAAATCTTTGGTGATATTGTTCCATCTTGCCAGTTCGATAGAATGTTCATAACCTTTATGGTGGAATGTCATTAAGTAATATGGTTTCCAGTTCTTTTCGAAGATGTCCCAACGATAGGCTTTTTTCTCGATAAGAGTTCCTTCCTTGTCGCGCTTGAATTCGTATTTTAATTCAGGAGTCAAATATTGCTGTGATTCATCCCAAGAATAAACAACCTCCGAATTATCGGTACGGTTATAAGCAAACTTCTTCTGAGTTTCTGCACAGACGGTAGCACTGCAAATGAAAGTGGCTAGTGTAGCAATTAATACAACTAATCCGGTAATGTTTAAAAGTGAATTTTTCATAATCGTATAATTTAATCTTGTTATTCAATAATCATTTATCGTTTTTCGATATGCAAATAAAAGAAGTATTTTTTAATCTACCAAATTATTTTATCGTTTTTCGATAAAAAAATATCAAATTACATTAATTTATACGTTTTATTCAATAAATACCCTGTATATATCGGGAGATATATACGGATTAAGGAGAAAACTGTTCTTATGAATGTTGCAAGATACGGCGAACCTCTGCTTCGTCACGGTGTAGTTGCGCAATAAGATCTTCTACTTTCTTGAATTTTATATCGGAACGGATTCTCCGTATAAATGTAATACGGATGAACTGTTCATAGATGTCCGAATTAAAATCAAGGATGTTAACTTCAATACTCTTATTTGTACCGTTATTGAACGTAGGACGATGTCCGATATCCAACATGCCCATATATTCTTGTCCGGTAACTGTTACTTTGACGGCATAAACACCATCGGCGGGAACCAGCTTATCCTGGTCTTCTACTTTAAGGTTGGCGGTAGGGAAGCCTATGGTTCGTCCCACTTTATAACCATCTACGACTGTTCCGTCCAAATAATAATTGTAACCCAAGCATTTGGTCGCCATATCTATTTCTCCTTCCTGAAGGAGAAGGCGGATAACGGATGAGCTCACATTGACATCATTGATGATGCACGCCTTTGCGCGTAATACTTCCATACCAATTTTAGTACCATATTGATAATAATCATCGAATCCTTCTGCACGATTATGCCCGAAGCGATGATCATAACCGATAACGAGCGACGCCACATTCAGCTTCTTTTTTAATATATCCTCCATAAACTCACAGGCAGTGAGTCGGGCTATTTCGGGAGTAAAATCAAGTACAATGCAATAATCCACTCCGGTGGTTGCAAGTAATTCCGCTTTTTCTTTGGGAGTAGATAAAAGTTGTGGCTGATAGTCTTTTTGCATTACTTTTCGGGGATGGGCGGAAAAGGTAACCAATGCAGAGCGAAGCCCTTTGGCTCTTGCTACAGCTTTTATTTGGTTTATTAAAAAGCGGTGTCCTTGGTGTACGCCATCAAAAAAACCAATTGTTGCGACGCAAGGTTCAATATTTATCTTATCTATATCTCTGATAATCTCCATTTTCTATTTCTAGTTTGTCGAATAAATGCCTCCAGTCCTCTGCTGCTTTTGGTGCATAGGTTTGAATACCGAAAGATTCTGCTATGAGACAATTCTCTTTTGCGTCATCAATAAGAAATGTTTCATAAGGATCAAGATTGGCATTAGTAAGCACACTTTGAAAAATTCCTTCATCCGGTTTTACCTGATGCATCTCAAAAGATAGGTAAATCTTCTCAAAGAAATCTTCAGAACTGAATCCTTTGTATTCGAAACAATGTTTCTTTATCCATTCCCAGTGAATGATATTTGTATTACTTAACAGATATACCATATACTTTTCGCGCAAATGGAGTAATAAATCCAGCTTATAGGCAGGAATATCCATCAGGAAACTATTCCATGCAGCGTCGATTTGTTCGTCGGTTAGGTCCTTTCCGATAAGTTCTCTTAATTTGTTTCTAAATTCTTCGGGGGAAATCATTCCCTTTTCCAATTCATAAAATAATCCGGATTTATAACTTGTGCCGGCTAATTGTTCGATGTTTGTGACGCCGTATTCTCTGAACTTTTGATAACAACGCTCCGGGCTAAGGTTCAGCAATACAACCCCTAAGTCTATAATTAAATTCTTTATATTATGTTTCATAATTCGTTATTTCCGCTTCAGGCGTTTTATCCAACGGATGGCTTCACCTATCCACAATACAATAGAACTGATTCCGATTATTTCTAACCAAGTGATTAAATCCAATGGTACGGTACGGAATACTTTTCCTCCAAATTGGACAATCAAGAATTGCCCGATAAGGATAGCCGCCATTACGAATTCCATTCCATAAGACTTAGATATATTCTTGAATGCAGAATCATTTGTCCCGAATACTCTGGCATTAAATAAATTCCAAAACTGCAGCATAACGAAGAAGGTGAAAAATACGGTTAAGTCGTATGGTGTCATCCCCTGCGGAGTATGGTAATAATAGAATAACATACCCATTAATACGATAAGGAAGCACAATCCTACACCTATTATATTATACCACATGGGATGAGTGATGATAAAATCGGTGCTTTTACGTGGTTTTTCTCTCATTACGTTCTCACTAGGAGGGATGGATGCAAGTGCGAGTGCGGCAAAAGTATCCATAATGAGGTTTACCCAAAGCATCTGAGTAACTGTAAGCGGTAGTTCCGTCCCTAATAATGAACCAAGTAATACAATAAGTAATGCTACAAAGTTGATAGTCAACTGGAAAACAATAAATCTTTGTATGTTTTTGTATAAAGAACGTCCCCACATGACTGCCGTACTGATACTGTTGAATGAATCATCAAGTAGAGTAATATCACTTGCTTCTTTGGCAACAGAAGTTCCCGTCCCCATAGACAAACCTACTTGTGCATGGTTCAGAGCCGGAGCATCATTGGTTCCGTCACCGGTTACTGCTACTACTGCACCTTTCTGTTGTAGTAACTGTACCAGTCGCTGTTTATCTGTAGGGCGTGCACGAGACATGATTTTTAAATCCATTACTCTATCAAGCAAGACCTCATCACTCAACTCTGCAAATTCTGCGCCGGTAATACGATTGTGATCTGTATCTTCCGGCTTCCATAGTCCTATTTGACGAGCTATCTCGGTTGCAGTGCCCGGCGTATCTCCGGTTACAATCTTTACATCAATGCCGGCAGACTGGCATTTAGCTATGGCAGCAGGGACATCCGGACGGATAGGATCGGAAATTGCGGCAACGCCGAGAAACCTCAAATCATTCATTGCAGCCAACTCCTTCGCATCTTCCGGTGCGTTATCGTCCACGATTTTATAGGCAAACCCCAATGTGCGCATCGCCATGTTCTGGTAAGCTAATAATTGTGCATCGATAGTCGGTTTATATGTTTCCGGTGTACTCGTTGTTCCTTCAAGAATTATTTCATTACATTTTCCAAAAACAATCTCTGGTGCACCTTTTATATATAGTACCTTTCTCCCTAGTGAAGGAGATTGAACTAACGTAGCCATAAATTTACGTTCGGTGGAAAAGGTCAATTGATCTAGAACTTTTGCACTTTCTCGTACTTCCAGATAATTTATTCCTTGTGCGTTTAGCCAAAGCAATAAGGCGATTTCTGTTGGATTACCTACACCTTTAGGCTTGTCTTCATTTTCCGTTTCTTCGAGAAAAGCAGTGGAATTGGCGCATATATTTTCTTTTATAAGTTTCGCTTTGGCTGCGTCCATGGTTAATAAATCACCTTTATTTTCACCAAAGTTTGTCTCATAAACCTGCATTAAGTTTTGGGTTAATGTGCCGGTTTTATCAGTACAGACAACAGTAATTGCTCCCATTGTTTCACAAGCATGCATTTTTCGCACTAAATTGTTGGTAGAAAGCATTCGCCTCATATTTAATGCAAGACTTAATGTGACACTCATAGGTAATCCTTCCGGAACTGCAACTACAATTAAGGTAACTGCCATCATAAAATACTTTAAGGTACGTTCCAATACGGGGATCCATGCATTCCAATCGCGTAAAGTGCTGAAATCATAATAGAAAACAACATCTTTCAGAAAGAAAATTAAGAAAGTAGCTCCTGCAACCGAGAAACCAATCTTGCCAATTAGGTTCGCCAACTTCGTTAACTGAATATTCAAAGGAGTAGGCTCACCGCTTTGCTCAGTAGATTGACGTGCAACTTTTCCGATTTCTGTGTTATCTCCAACACGCAAAACACGCATAGTACCGTGTCCGTCAACAACAGTAGTACCTCTCATAACCATATTGGACGGGTAGGTGGCTTCCTCATCAAAGTCTTTTTCCACTGTCGTTTTATCTACAACCGGTTCTCCTGTTAAATTAGACTCATTGATTTGCAGAGAAATTGCTTCAATAAGTTCCCCGTCCGCCGGAACCTCTTCTCCTGTTTCTAATATGATGATATCATTCACAACTACATCTTTACGGGGTATCTCGTATATTTTTCCATTGCGGATAACTTTCACGAGAGTTTCCTCATTAACAGCATTGAGCAAATCGAATTTTTTGTTTGCGTCATATTCAAAAAAGAAGCCAATACCAGTAGCTAAGAAAATAGCAAAGAAAATACCCAGAGTTTCTGCATATTCATTTTCTACAATAGAAATAATCAAGGAAAAAAGTGCAGCTACCAACAACACTTTTACTACAGGATCTTCAAACTTCTCCAGGTATAATTTCCATAAAGAGGGACGCTTGGGAGGAGTGAGTAGATTTACTCCATATTTCTCCCTGTTTTCACGGACTTGCTTATCTGTAAGTCCGCTGTGAATAGAACCATTTTCAGTCGTAGCCATACGGCATAATTTGTTAATTAAATTAGTGACACAAAAATACAATATAAATCATTTAACTAAATAGAATTAAGGCTTTTTATAAGATTATAGTGACTTACTACAGGCTTTTGCACTTTTTTTGATATGAAAATTTGCATTATTCATTTGAATATACTACTTTTGTACCCGCATCCGAGATAGGAAGCATGGGCTTTTAGCTCAGTTGGTTAGAGCAACAGACTCATAATCTGGAGGTCCTAGGTTCAAGCCCTAGATGGCCCACATCTATTAAAAGAAAGAAAATCAAGCCGTTACAAGTTACATTGTAGCGGCTTTTTTCATGCTACCGGAAACTCCTTGCACACAATTTGCACACAACCTCTGGAAAGGGATGATAATCAATGATAAACGTGACACACCAGTAAGCGATACTCTTTTTCTTTTGGTTTCTTCTATTGGCAAGAGTTCGCTCCGATTCATGCTTATGATGAGTCTTTAACACAAAATATTGCACAAATAAATATATAAAAAGATAAGCTACACACCAGTAGTCATCTCTTTTCTTCACAATATTTTCCAATAAGCCAAGATTCTATCTTTATTTCTCCAGTTATAGAGATACTACAATTCATAATTATTTTGAAAACAGGTAGCCTTTGTACCGCTACCAAACAAAAGCGATTCAAGAAGTATAACTTCAAGTAGACATAATAAGAAAAGCAATACTTTGTTATCTATAAATCACTATGCGTAACTCTTTGATGAAGTCACTTCAAGCAGAAACGGCTCATTAATTCTTATTATATCTATTGATCGATTGATTATCCATACATCACCATACGTAATTGTTTGATGAAGCCACTTCAAGCAGAAACAGCTCATTGATTTTTATAATATTTATCGATTGATCGATTGGTCATACATCACCATACGTGATTGTTTGATGAAGCCACTTCAAGCAGAAACAGCTTATTGATTTTTATAATATTTATCGATTGATCGATTGGCCATACATCACCATACGCGATTGTTTGATGAAGCCACTTCAAGCAGAAACAGCCTATTGATTTTTATAATATTTATCGATTGATCGATTGGCCATACATCACCATACGTGATTGTTTGATGAAGCCACTTCAAGCAGAAACAGCCTATTGATTTTTATAACATT
>ERZ791808.1395-NODE-1395-length-18643-cov-3.502367_pt1 | contig 18643 bp, 8 predicted proteins | sample MGYA00510305_ERZ791808 | MGnify/ENA primary metagenome ERZ791808 (study PRJEB30046, sample SAMN00792024) | human gut metagenome | study: EMG produced TPA metagenomics assembly of the A metagenome-wide association study of gut microbiota in type 2... | reverse complement strand
ACATCATCCGCAAACGAATCGAGAAGCAGAAGGCGGCATCCGATATACCGAACAGGAAAGATTTCTACGTAGCGTCACTTTCCACCAAGAGCATCATATATAAAGGCATGCTGGAATCAATGCAACTTCGCCATTATTTCCCTGATCTGACCAACCCCTACCTGACAAGCGGACTGGCACTCGTCCACTCCCGCTTCAGCACGAACACATTCCCGACCTGGAGTCTAGCACAACCGTTTCGCCTCCTGGCACACAACGGGGAAATCAATACGATACGGGGCAACCGTGGCTGGATGGAAGCACGTGAAAGCGTCCTGTCCTCTCCCCGCATCCCGAATATAGACGAGATACGCCCGATCATCCAGCCGGATATGAGCGACAGCGCTTCACTGGACAACGTGCTGGAATTCTTCGTGGCGTCCGGCATGAGCCTGCCACATGCCATGGCGATGCTGGTTCCGGAAAGTTTCAACGAAAAAAACCCGATATCGGAAGACCTGAAAGCGTTCTACGAATATCATTCCATCCTGATGGAACCGTGGGACGGCCCGGCCGCCCTGCTTTTCAGCGACGGACGGTATGCCGGAGGAATGCTCGATCGCAACGGCTTGCGCCCGGCACGTTATCTGATCACGAAAAACGGCATGATGGTCGTGGCATCCGAAGTGGGCGTAATGGACTTCGAGCCGGACGAGATAGAGGAAAAAGGACGCTTACAACCGGGCAAAATCCTGCTGGTCGATACGGAAGAAGGCAAGATCTATTACGACGGCGAACTGAAAAAGCAGCTTGCTGGCGCACAGTTCTACCGCGTCTGGCTAGCAAACAACCGGGTGGAACTGGACGAACTGAAGTCCGGGCGACACGTCCCGCACACCGTTGCCGGATATGACAGGATGCTACGCACTTTCGGGTACAGCCGCGAGGACATCGAGCGTATCATCGCCCCGATGTGCATAGGCAGCACGGAGCCGGTCGGTTCAATGGGAAACGACATACCGCTGGCCGTCCTCTCCGAGCATCCTCAACTGCTGTTCAACTATTTCCGCCAACAGTTCGCCCAAGTGACGAACCCGCCAATCGATCCGCTCCGTGAGGATTTGGTCATGAGCCTAACAGAATATATTGGTGCTGTAGGAAGTAATATCCTCATACCGAACGAGGCACATTGTAAGATGGTACGCCTCGCTCACCCAATACTGACCAACACGCAATTAGATATTCTTTGCAACATCCGCTATAAAGGTTTCAAGTCCGTCAAGCTGCCGATGCTCTTCGAAGTATCGCAAGGCTGCGAAGGACTGAAAACCGCCCTCGACCGGCTTTGCATGCAAGCAGAACAATCTGTCGCAGACGGTGTGAACTACATCATCCTGAGCGATAAGGATGTGGACGAAACCCATGCCCCTATCCCTTCACTCCTTGCCGTCAGCGCCGTGCACCACCACCTGATCTCCGCACAAAAACGTGTGCAGACCGCATTGGTGGTGGAGACTGGGGAAATGCGCGAAGTGATGCACGCAGCCTTGCTCTTAGGCTACGGAGCAAGCGCCATCAACCCATATATGTCGTTCGCCATCCTCCAAGATCTGGTGGACAGGCAGGAAATACAGCTCAACTACGAAATGGCACGCAAGAACTACATCAAAGCGCTTTGCAAAGGTCTGTTCAAGGTCATGAGCAAGATGGGAATCAGCACGATCCGCAGCTATCGAGGCGCCAAGCTGTTTGAGGCAGTCGGCCTTTCGACCGCACTTACCGATGCCTATTTCGGAGGGACGGCCAGCAGTGTAGGCGGTATCCGCCTGCAAGAGATAGCCGCCGACGCCATCGCCCTGCATCATCAGGCCTTTAGAGGGACAATAGACAGTCTGACTCTTGAGCACAAAGGGCTATACAGTTTCCGCAAAGACGGCGAGAAACACGCATGGAACCCGGAAACGATCTCAGCCCTCCAACAGGCAACCCGTTTGGGTAGCTACAAGAAGTTCAAGGAATACACACATCTCGTAGACGAAAAGGATACACCAATCTTCCTCCGAGATTTCCTGACCTTCCGAACGGGAAAATCCATTCCGATCGAAGATGTGGAACCAGTAAGCGAGATCATGAAGCGTTTCGTCACGGGCGCCATGAGCTTCGGCTCGATCAGCAAAGAGGCGCACGAGACGATGGCAATAGCAATGAACAAGATACATGGACGCAGCAACACAGGGGAAGGAGGCGAAGACTCCGCCCGTTTCACTCCCCGCGAAGACGGTCTCTCCCTCCGTTCCGCCATCAAACAAGTGGCCTCCGGACGTTTCGGCGTAACCGCTGAATATTTAGTGAATGCAGAAGAGATACAGATCAAAGTCGCCCAAGGCGCAAAACCAGGTGAAGGTGGACAGCTGCCGGGATTCAAGGTTAACGACGTGATTGCCAAAACACGCCACTCTATTCCAGGTATCTCGCTGATCTCTCCTCCTCCCCACCATGACATTTACTCGATCGAAGACCTGGCACAACTGATCTTCGACCTGAAAAATGTCAACCCGAGTGCCGAAATAAGCGTGAAGCTGGTATCGGAAAGCGGTGTCGGGACAATTGCAGCAGGCGTAGCAAAAGCTAAAGCCGACCGCATCGTCATATCGGGAGCCGAAGGGGGAACAGGTGCTTCTCCGATGAGCTCCATCCGCTACGCCGGACTGCCTCCCGAACTGGGATTGTCGGAGACGCAACAGACACTGGTCATGAATAACCTTCGCGGGCAAGTCCGGCTGCAAACCGACGGACAGTTGAAGACCGGGCGCGACATCGTCCTGATGGCCCTGTTGGGAGCCGAAGAGTTCGGTTTCGCCACCTCCGCCCTGATCGTACTGGGCTGCGTGATGATACGCAAATGCCACATGAACACCTGCCCGGTGGGTGTCGCCACCCAAAACGAGGAACTGCGCAAACGTTTCCACGGCCGTTACGAATATTTGGTGAACTTCTTCACCTTCCTCGCCGAAGAGGTCCGGGAATACTTGGCGGAGATGGGCTTCAAAAGGCTGGATGACATCATCGGGCGTACGGACCTGATCTATAAGCGCCCACCCACGCCATCTGCATCCGGCAAATACGCATTGCTCGATTTCTCCAAATTGCTGCACATCCCGGCACAGGCTGCTACAAATGCCATACGTCATACGGCAGAGCAGGTCCACTTGACCGGACATGTAAAAGACCAGGACATTATCCTGCATGCCATGCCGGCCATCGAGCACCGACAAGAGATTTCTTTGGATTATGCCATAGCCAACACCGACCGCTCGGTAGGCGCCATGCTCTCCGGTGAGATTGCCAAACGATACGGCAACTCAGGATTACCGGAACATACGCTTAATATCAAATTCAAAGGTTCGGCCGGACAGAGCTTCGGCGCCTTCCTTGCGCACGGTGTCAACTTCCGCCTCGAAGGAGAAGCCAACGATTATTTAGGCAAAGGCTTGAGCGGAGGACGTATCAGCGTGATGCCTCCGGTACGGTCGACCTTCGTAGCCGAAAACAACACGATTGCCGGAAACACCCTGATGTACGGGGCGACAAGCGGCGAAGTGTATATCAACGGACGTGTAGGCGAACGTTTCTGCGTGCGTAACTCCGGTGCTATCGCCGTCGTAGAGGGAGTCGGTGACCACTGCTGCGAATATATGACCGGAGGACGCGTGGTGGTTCTCGGACGTACAGGGCGCAACTTCGCCGCCGGCATGAGCGGCGGTGTTGCTTATGTGTGGAACAAGGAAGGAGACTTCGACTACTACTGCAATATGGAGATGGTCGAACTCTCGCTGATCGAAGACAGCACGACACGCAAGGTACTGCACGAACTGATCCGCAAACATTACCATTTCACTGGCAGTCACCTCGCAAGCAAAATGCTTGACAACTGGAACAAGTATGTGGATGAATTCATACAGATCGTCCCGATCGAATATAAAAAGGTCTTACAGGAAGAGCAGATGAAGAAGTTGCAACAAAAAATCGCTGAAATGCAGCGCGACTACTAAACGGCAGGGATACGTACCCGGCAAGTGAGGAGCGACCGTCCTTATGCGTGAGGAGTCACCGTCCTTACAAGGTCCCCCCTACCTATCCGGGCCGAATTACGAAGAAAAGTATCAGTATAAACAATCAATTACCAACATGGGAAATCCGAAAGCATTCCTCACCATACACCGGCAAGAAGCCGGATATCGTCCCGTTCATGAACGCATCGACGACTTTAGCGAAGTAGAACAAACGCTCAACAGCAGCGACCGCCGCACACAGGCTTCCCGCTGCATGGACTGCGGCGTGCCCTTCTGCCACTGGGCCTGCCCGTTAGGTAACAAACAACCCGAATGGCAAGACCTGCTCTATAAAGGCAGATGGCGCGAAGCCTTCCACGTGTTGGAGCAGACCTGCGACTTCCCGGAGTTTACCGGACGCATCTGCCCCGCTCTCTGTGAGAAAAGCTGTGTGCTGAAACTGAGCTGTGACGAGCCTGTCACGATACGCGAGAACGAAGCCTCCATCGTAGAGGCCGCTTTTCGCGAAGGATACATCCAACCGGTCCGCCCCATCCGCAACGGCAAGCGGGTAGCCGTGATCGGCAGCGGCCCGGCCGGACTGACAGCAGCCAACCAACTGAACCGCCGGGGATACGAAGTAACGGTATTCGAGAAATACGAACTCCCAGGCGGCCTGCTCCGATTCGGTATTCCGAACTTCAAATTAGGGAAGAACATCATCGACCGCCGTATCCGGCTGATGGAACAGGAAGGGATCGTCTTCAAAGTCAACACGATGGTCGGCAACGAAGTATCCGCCAAAGAGATCGCCTCGACGTTCGATGCCGTCTGTATCGCCATCGGTTCCGAAGTGCCGCGCGACCTCCCCATCGAAGGGCGTAATCTGAAAGGCGTCCATTTCGCCCTCGAACTGTTGTCACAACAGAACCGTATCCTCGAAGGCATCGTCATCCCGCCTAAAGACATCATCAACTGCAAAGGCAAGAAAATCCTCATCATCGGTGGCGGCGACACGGGAAGCGACTGCGTCGGGACAGCCAATCGCCACAAAGCCGCTAACGTGACGCAAATCGAAATCATGCCCCAGCCGCCCGTCGGACATAACCCGACAACTCCCTGGCCCCTGTACCCGCAAGTGCTGAAAACGAGCAGCAGCCACGAAGAAGGATGCATCCGCCGCTGGAACCTCGCCTCCGTCCGTTTCATCGGCGAAAAGAACACACTGAAAGGCGTCGAAGTCGAAGAGGTGGAATGGTTGCCTGCGAAAAACGGCGGACGTCCCGAAATGTGGAAGACAGGCCGTACGGAAATAATCGAAGCCGACCTCGTCTTCCTCGCGATGGGCTTCATCCACCCCGAACAGGAAGGGCTGATCAAAGAACTTTCCATCGCCGTCGATCCGGGTACCAACCGGATAGCCGACACCAATATCTTCGCCTCAGGCGATGCCGTCAGCGGTGCCAGCCTCGTTGTCCGTGCCATGGCCTCCGGTCGCAAAGCAGCAGCCGCTATCGACAAATACCTGCACCCCCATAAATCATAATTCATAATTCATAAATCATAATTCCCATGTGTGGTATTACAGCAATCTTCAACATCCATAGCAGCGCCGCCGACCTTCGTCAGCAAGCCCTGAAAATGAGTAAACGTATCCGTCACCGCGGCCCGGACTGGAGCGGCATCTATCAAGGAAAAACCGCCATCCTCGCCCATGAACGCCTCTCCATCGTCGATCCTGCATCCGGCGGACAACCGCTGAGAAGCAAAGACGGCAAACTGATCCTCACCGTCAACGGCGAGATATATAACCATCGCGAACTCCGCGGACAGTTGAAAGACGAATACGAATTCCAGACCGGAAGTGACTGCGAGGTCATCCTCGCCCTCTACCGCAAATACGGCGTGGGATGCGTGGAAAAGCTGAGCGGGATCTTCGGATTCGCTCTCTACGACGAAGCGAACGACTGTTACCTGATCGCCCGCGATCCGATCGGCGTCATCCCCCTCTATATCGGCCACGACGACGAAGGGCATCTCCTTGTGTCATCCGAACTGAAAGGGCTCGAAGGCTTCGCCACCGCATACGGCCAGTTCCCTCCGGGACACTATTTCTATAGCCGTGATAAGGATTTCACCCGCTGGTATATCCGCGACTGGATGCAATATGATAACGTGAAAGATAATCCTGCCAGCGTAGAGGAACTGCACGATGCCCTCGAAGCGGCCGTACGCCGCCAACTGATGAGCGACGTGCCCTATGGCGTACTCCTTTCCGGCGGTCTGGACTCGTCCATCACCTCCGCCATAGCCAAAAAATACGCAGCCAAACGCATCGAGACCGAAGGGAAGGCAGATGCATGGTGGCCGCAGCTGCACTCCTTCGCTGTCGGTCTCAAAGGAGCGCCTGATTTAGTGGCAGCCAAGAAAGTGGCCGATTATATCGGTACTGTCCACCACGAGATCAACTACACGATCGAGGAAGGGCTCGATGCCATTCGTGACGTGATCTACTACATCGAGACATACGACGTGACGACTGTCCGCGCCTCCACTCCGATGTACCTGTTGGCTCGCGTAATCAAGTCGATGGGTATAAAGATGGTGTTGAGCGGCGAAGGGGCGGATGAGGTGTTCGGGGGTTACCTCTATTTCCACAAAGCCCCGGATGCGAAAGCATTCCACGAAGAGACCGTCCGTAAACTGAGCAAACTCTATATGTATGACTGTCTACGGGCTAACAAAAGCTTATGTGCTTGGGGTGTGGAAGGTCGCGTTCCTTTCCTCGACAAAGAGTTTCTCGATATTGCCATGCGCCTCAACCCTGAAGCCAAAATGTGTCCCGGTAGCGTGATCGAGAAGAAAATTCTCCGCGAGGCTTTCGCCGATGTGCTCCCCTCGGAAATAGCCTGGCGGCAGAAGGAACAATTCTCCGACGGCGTCGGCTACAGCTGGATCGACACGCTGAAAAAGGTGACCGCCCAAGCCGTCAGCGACACTGAAATGGCGAATGCCGCCCGGCGCTTCCCGATCAACACGCCTCAGAACAAAGAAGAATACTTCTACCGTACCATCTTCGAAGAGCATTTTCCCAGTGAAAGTGCCGCCCGCAGCGTGCCGAGCGTACCGAGCGTTGCCTGCTCCACCGCCGAAGCTCTCGCTTGGGATACCGCCTTCAAGAACATGAACGACCCCAGCGGACGGGCGGTGAAAGGGGTACATGAAGCGGCATACTGACATACCGATCTCCGTAACAAAACACACTCAAATCTGTATGTTATATAAAAAACAGAAACAAACCTCTAAACTGAAGTTTGCTTCTGTTTTTATATGACCTTCACTAATCCCGCACGCAACGGATAGGGAAATAACAAGCTCCGACTGCTGCCGCTGAGACATTATTATTAATCATATCATTGTCGCCATCCAAATATGGAAGCATCGGAATTCCCTTTGACAAGATATCGACCCAAAATAAGACAGTTCCTTCTAACTCCGTTGAATTAAACTTAGGAGTATTGGTTTTACCAAACCCTGTTGTCTGTCCCAGTGCAGGCACAGCATAAAGTGAAAGTCCACTCAAATTATCAGGAGTATTATCACCAGACTTCCACCATTGAGCAGCCACCCAATCACGACTATCTTTATTTTCCGCCACATTAGAAGCCATCATATGCCACCAGTCAAAGCCAAAAATATAATCAATATATTCCATGTCTGCATAATAATTTCCAAATACACCATGCGTAAAACTTGTCGGAATATGCCACCCTTCGGGGCAAAGACTATTATTAGTTTGTCCTTCTATATCTTGTGAAAGAATATTGTAATCTGAACCAAGATTCTGGACATATGGATCGTAATCTCCCGCCACAGCCGAAAAGTTATAATGCAAACCATATCGTTTCTTCACCTCATCGCTCTGACTTTCCACATCAAAACTATCATCTTTCTTATAATAATCATACATAGCTGCTTTCTGATACTGAGTACCTGTCGAATATTCGTTAAGATAAACAGTTTGAGACTTTTGGTCATCCGTTGCGCTCCGCTGATAAACCAAAGAAGTTCCATCCTTAAACTTTGTAGCACGCAAATTCTCTCTCATCCAATAAGACGCTCCTATCTTGACAATAGGATACTCAATACCGTCAGCATCCGAAATGGTATAGGGTTCTAACTTATACTTATCAATCCCATTTTTGCATTCCTTGACATTTTTAGATGATGTAATCATCAATTTGGAGATTTCCTCCTTCCCTCCAGTTCCCGCAATAAAAGCTGCAAGAGGTGACACATTACCATTTTCATAACTACCCCGCATTGTCCAACCAATGTTACCTCCGGCAATATTCCTACTGCCTTTAGCACCTCCTAGATATTTCGCTATATATCCATTGGCAAGGTCTACCTTGTTATCTTCACCTACAGGATAAACGGCTACGACCTGATAAGTCACGCCATTTTGCCCCGGAATACGGCCGAACCCTTCCTTACAGATCTCCGCAACCTGCTTATCGCCATCCATCACTTTCCACACGTTGGATTTATCCCAATCTATATCATTTATATCGATATAATTCTCAACTGTGACAGGCATACTGAACCGGGTTCCATCAGTCAAGATAAATTCCACATAGTCATCATAGACCTTCACATCGCTAAAGAACGAGCTACCACCGCCCCCACCGCTACCGGCAGGACCTTGTGAGCCGGTCGGACCCTGTTCTCCCGTTTCGCCACGCTCACCTGAAACTTTCGCCCACTGCTTACCTCCGTCTACAGAAAGATAAACGGCAGTATCATTCTTCTTACCCCCGCCAATCAGAATGGCATCATCCGGCAATTGGCTTCCTAATTTCAATTCAGGAGGTATACTCTGTGTATTAGCGCCGATTATATTGCCTTCAGAATCTTTCATCAGTTCGCCGTCAAGTGTCCAATACCAATTTCCATCTTCCGACTGCTTTATACCGATTAGGGGGGTATTCCCTTTTTCGCCTTTCTCGCCGTGATAGATCGTAGCCGGTTCCTGATTCTTAAAACGTATCGTATAACCGACCGTATCACTGCCTAAAACCACAGGAGTGACATCCGTGATATAGTCATTTTCGTCCATCAACTTTTGAAGAGCATCAATATTGCTACTGGCCGCAGCCTGCCAGGTTTCCAAAGCTTCGATACGGTTCTCCAATCCCGAAATCTTATTCCATAAATCTTCATCATTATAGCATCCGGTCATAAACACAGCAGAAAGAGCTAACCAAACACAAATACTCGTTTTTATCTTTTTCATTTTTCTATTATATAAAAATTCGATTAATAATACTAATCAGTCTTGACTACCGGCATCCAGCGATGCCGGTAGTCAAGACCATTCGGTGCCAGTTACCAGCACCGTTCAGTGCCGATGACCGGAACAAATTATAATTCACCCGGACGTTCTTCTTCTCCGGGAATATTTCCCACATACAAAGGATAGGGGAAGCGGTTTCGACGGGGTTCCTTCAACAACTTCTTTGAATTTGTGCTTGCCTGAGTCGCAACCTCCAAATAGTAAGCCCCCTTATTTAACTGAGGAATGATAAATGAAAAAAAAGATGGGTCGTTGCGTAGTAAAGCAGAAACCGGGACAGGGATTTCCGTTTTATCCGTATCGGACACGAAGAAGAAGCCGACCGTCTGCCCTTCAGAACCGGTTATCTTCACCCGGTTGCCTTCGCCGTTAAGACCACCGCCCGGAGTGATCCGAAGATTTTCACTGCCGGTTGCCACATCGACAACTTTCGTAATGGTCGGCAATCCTTCTTCCGTACCAGCGACAATCACACTGATGTTTTTCAAATCTTCCTTAAATTCGATACGGGGTGAACAACGTAAAGTTACATTGTTGACCGACGGATCGAATTTGGCATCCGGACCTATAAACGGACCGTCCACGCCAAGTGAATTATTCGCAAACCCGAACTCTACGGTAGAAGCATTGTAAAGTTCTATCTTAGCCTGGGCCATCAAGTCGTTATAGGCACTCTCCAACTCAGACGCCGTAAATTTACTGTTCGTTGCAGCCAGCTTGCATAAGTCTTTGACTGAACGATTTGCCTGATAAGTTACATTAAAAGAAAAGTCATCATCACGCTCCGTCAGCTTATTAGCAACTAATTTGCCGGTAATGCTACGCATTTTAGGTTCGTTTAAAGCCATAAATTTAAAATTTGATTAAGTTCGATTAGAACTATTTCCTTTTATGGCGTTTTTCAAGTAACGAAATCCATATCAACAACCAAAACACACTTTATTTTGGCAAAAAGGTTCAAACGGGTAATAAAAATTAATACAAAAACCCGTTTTGTTAGGATTTATTTTATAGATTTGCATCATTATTAACGTAGTTCTAATCGAACTATGTCTATTTTTTTGTTTCCTTTTAATTATCAATTATTATTACAAATACGAACTTCCGGCTACTTTCGTAGTACAAATGGGATTCCTGCCATTTATAAGAAATCCTCCCGCATCGGACTGAACGTGTCGATCAGAACACCAGCTTCCAAGCATATGCAACCATGCAGAATACCCGGTTTCATATATACGCCGTCACCCGGACGCACAATCTTCGTTTCACCGTCCGTCGTGAACTCGAACACACCACTCGCTACATAAGTCGTTTGCGTATGCGGATGTGTATGCGGCGTTCCGATTGCTCCTGTTTCGAACTTGACTTTGACCATCATCAGGTTGTCGTTATAACCCATAATTTGCCTAACGATACCTTCACCCGCTGATTCCCATAGCATTTCTGCCTCAAACTGAAAATTGTTACTCTCGTATTTCATGATTTTGCAATTTAATTATTACAAAAATAATCGTTTTTTCGTACATTTGATGCATTATTAAATCTATCAACATGAAAAATAGAATTTCTACTGGGGCGCTCTTCGCCATGCTTATGCTTATGGCCATGCTTCCCCGAACCGGACATTCACAAGAAATCGATCCCAACGCCTATTACGAGATCGTAAGCAGCAACAACCTGGTTCTCGACAATCAAGACAGCGAAGACGACGGGACCCAGATATTCATCAACAACCGTGTGGAGAACCGCGTGTCGCAGGTATGGCAACTGACGACTCCCGGCTATGGGGTCTATAAGATCTGCACGCCCCTCTCCGATAAATGCGTGGACAACAACAACACGAAAGAACCGGGCCCGGTTATCCAGTGGGACAACGGAGCGACCAATATGAACCAATTCTGGAAACTCACGAAGATAGGCGGAAACACCTACACGTTCACCAACATAACAAACGGGTTGAACCTCGGTATCAGTGACGACGGGCAACCAGGAAAAGCGGCTCTCCAGCTTGTCGCTGATTCGACCAGTGCCAGACAACACTGGACACTACGCCGGTCAAACATCAAAATTGACAAGGAGGCCCTGCGCAGTTCCAGTGACAAGGATTGGGAGAACGAAACTATCTTCGCTATCAACAAGGAGCCGGGGCATACGACTTATGTCCCCTTCCCTTCCGTGGAAAGCCTGAAAAGTTCGCCAGACTACCGCAAAGCCTGGCTTCGCCCGAACTCGCCGCGCTACCAGTTGTTGAACGGCAACTGGAAATTCAATTGGGTAAAACAGCCGTCCGAGCGTCCGGTCAATTTCTATAAACCGAACTACGATGTTTCCGGCTGGAAAGAAATTCCGGTTCCTTCCAATTGGGAAATGTACGGATACGGTACTCCTATTTATACAAACATCACGTATCCGCATCGCAACAACCCTCCTTTCATACAAGGCAAGAAAGGATACACGATTATGGACGAACCCAACCCGGTCAGCTCCTACCGCCGCGACTTCAATATTCCGGACGACTGGAAAGGAAGTGAAATCTTTATCCATTTCGACGGAGTCTACAGTGCAATGTACCTCTGGGTGAACGGAAAGAAAGTCGGGTACAGCCAGGGAGCGAATAACGACGCAGAGTTCAATATCACGAAATATGTAAAGCCGGGAAAGAACGTCCTGGCTGTCGAAGTGTACCGTTGGAGCGACGGCAGCTACCTGGAAGACCAAGATATGTTCCGCCTGAGCGGTATCCATCGCGATGTTTATCTGTTCGCGACTCCCAAGCTGCGCTTGCGCGATTACTATCTGACCGCTTCCTTCACAGGAGATGACCTGAGCAAGGCGATATTCAATGTCCGTACAAACGTGACGAACTATGGCAAAACAGTGGACGAAGCGGTTGTCGACATCACGTTGCTGGACCAAGACGGCAAACAGGTGGCCTTTATATCCGATGTTGTCAAAGACATCAGGAAAGGACAGGAAACGATCAACACGGCCAGCGTCGAAGTCAAGAACCCGCGTCTCTGGTCTGCCGAGACTCCCTACCTTTACACGGCGATACTGGAATTGAAAGACAAGACTGGCAAAACACTAGAAGCTATGTCTTCACAATTCGGTTTCCGCAAAATCGAGATCAAGAACAAGCGGGTATATATCAATAATGAGCAGGTGTTCTTCAAAGGAGCCAACCGCCATGACATCCACCCTCAGCACGGAAAAGCGGTTCCGGTCGAGTCGATGATCGAGGATATATTGCTTTTCAAGCGTTATAATCTGAACACGATCCGCACGAGCCATTATCCGAACGATGCCAAGATGTACGCATTACACGACTACTATGGCCTCTACGTGATGGACGAAGCCGATATAGAGTGTCACGGCAACCATTCGATCAGCAACAAGGAAAGCTGGTTACCCGCCTATGTAGACCGTATGGTTCGCATGGTCGAGCGTGACAAGAACCACCCGTCCGTCATCTTCTGGTCTATGGGTAACGAATCCGGTGACGGCAAAAACTTCGACACCGTATACAAGGAAGCCCGCAAACTCGATCCGCGTCCGATCCATTATGAAGGCAAAAACCGGATCGCCGACATGGATTCCCGAATGTATCCTTCCATCGAGTCGATGAAGCAACAGGACGAGGAGAAGAGCGACAAACCGTTCTTCCTTTGCGAATATGCGCATGCAATGGGTAATGCGATCGGTAACCTCGATGAATATTGGGATTATATCGAAAACCATTCCTGCCGCATGATAGGCGGTTGTATCTGGGACTGGGTGGACCAGGGTATCAACAAATATGGCGAATTGTCTGACCGTTACTACTTCGGCGGTGGCTTCGGCGACAAACCTAACGATTTTGATTTCTGCTGTAACGGTATCGTAACTCCCGACCGCCAGGTAACTCCTAAATTGATCGAAGTGAAAAAAGTGTACCAATATATCAAATTCAAACCGGTAGAGTTGAAGGCTGGTAAAGTGAAGCTGGAAAACCGCTACGATTTCCTTAATCTGAATCAGTTCGATTTACAATGGCAGTTGTTGAAAGACGGCCAAATAGTCGAATCGGGCGTATTATCTTTAGGCGATGCAGCTCCGAACAAAGACATCGAAGTGACGATTCCTTATAAAACGGCTTTGGATGCCGGCAGTGAATACTTCCTCAACCTGTCAGCCCGGTTGAAAAAAGATTGCAATTGGGCGAATGCCGGGCACGAAGTAGCCTCCGAGCAATATTCACTGACCGGAAAGATTGCAGTAGCTCCTGTCGACACAGCTTTCAACGACACACTGAAAGTCGAAGAAGAAAAAGAGCAGATCGGTTTTCGCGCTCCGGGATTCTTCATCGCTTTCAATCCTGAGACAGGCAAGATGGTTTCTTTACGCTATGCCGGTACGGATATGATCTATAATAAGGAAGGTTTCGATTTCAACTGGTTCCGTGCAATGGACAATGATAAACGGGATTATCTGCCGACCACCGTCAAAAAGCAGGCATTCGACTGGAAGCAGGCCACCGACAAAAAGTCGGTGACCATTACCACGAGCTTGGAAGCTACCGTAGGAAGCGGAACCCAAAAAGTGGTACTGCCATTCGACGTCACCTATACAGTCTATGCAAACGGTACGGTCGATGTAGACGCGACTTTCAAAGCTGGCAACGACTTCAACCTGCCTCGCCTCGGCCTCCAGGTTGCTTTGAACCCGACACTCGAACAGGTGGAATGGTACGGACGCGGCCCGATTGAAAACTATTGGGACCGCAAAAATGCAGCCTATGTCGGCCTGTACAAGAACACCGTGACTGGAATGGAAGAAGCCTACGTACGTGCCCAGTCGATGGGTAACCGCGACGATGTACGCTGGCTGACGCTAAAAAGCCTCGATAACCAAGGTATCCGAATCACATCTAAAGACCACCTGAACTTCAGCGCACTCCACTTCACCGATCCGGAACTGTGGGAACTGACTTACGGGCATGACCTCGACAATATCCGCCGTGCGGAAGTGATTCTAAATCTCGATTGCATCCAGCGTGGTATTGGAAACGGCAGTTGCGGCCCAGGCCCGCGCCCACATTATGAAATTGAAAAGAACAAAAACTATAGCTACTCGTTCCGCATCGAGAACGCGAAGTAACCTATCGGCGAATGAAGACTTAACCGCCTTGTTTCCACGCTCGACGCGGGATCGCAAAAGAACAGGCATTATCTACGGCCAGTTATAACGCGATCCTGTGCCCAGCACAGGAATAAGGCGGTTTTTATTCACCGATAAAGCATCATTCAAACAAAGCAACCATTTACTAAGCCCCTATAAAGAATGAAGAAAATCTTATTGACCGCAGGCTTTACCCTATTCGCTTGGGGATCGACCTGCCTGGCGCAAAGCACGTATTTCAGCGACAGTAAAGAATGGCTCCGGAAAGCTGAGGCCTGCAAGCCGGAGTTGAGTTATCAGACTATTTCTCCCGTCAAAGTCGTCCGTTCCGTACAGGACACAAAAGCATTCCAGGGCTGGCGGATGGAAGATGCCGGACAACCGGATATCCTCTTCAACGAGCCGTTCAAAAAGCATCCAGCCATTACCCTGGATTTCGGCAATCATTATACCGGCTATCTCACTTTCTCCATCAAACCGTCCGGATTAAAAGCAGCAGACGCACCCGTCCGGCTTAAGTTCACCTTTGCAGAAGTTCCGGGAGAATTGAACACCCCGCTCGAACCTTATAAGGGAGGTTTGGCCCGTTCCTGGGTGCAGGACGAGATCGTGACGGTCATGAGCGTCCCCCACGAGATGACGATCCCGCGCCGCCTGGCAGGACGCTACCTGAAAATCGAACTGCTGGGCATATCGGGCAGTTTCGACTTCGTGTTCGACAAGCTGACCTTCAAGACACAAACCTCCGTCACCAACGAAGCACCGGCTTTAGCCTCTACCACCGATCCTCTGGTCCGGGATATATATAAAGTAGGCTTGAATACCCTGAAAGAATGCATGCAGACTGTCTATGAAGACGGCCCCAAACGGGATCGCCGCCTGTGGATCGGCGACCTCTATCTCGAAGCATTGGCAAACGCCCATACGTTCAAGAACCATGAACTGACCAAACATTGCCTGTATCTGCTCGCCGCCTTCGCCAACGACGAAGGCTTGCTGCATGCCACACTGCTCGAAAAGCCTCAACCCCATCCGCAATACGGCACGCACACACTGGACTACTGCCTCATTTATAACGTAGCATTGTTGGAATACCTGAAAGAGACGGGGGACAGGGAAACAGCGAATGACCTGTGGCCTGTTGTTGTCCGCCAGATAGAGTTAGCACTTCGCCAGTTTTCACCGGAATGGATCTATGACATGGACAAGAAACCTCAATACTGGTTGGTATTCGACTGGAAAGACGGATATGACCGGCAGGCTTCCATGCAAGGACTAACGATTTTCGCCCTACAACACAGCTACGAATTGGCTAAAATGTTAGGCAAAGAAAAGGAGGCCGGCGAATGGCCGACAATAGCCGGCAAGATGAAGAAAGCTGCCCGCCAACATTTCTATGACAAGAAGCGAGGAGTAATGGTCAGCGGCAAAGACAAACAAATCTCCTATCTGTCGCAAGTTTGGATGATCCTATCCAACACACTGGACAAAAAAGAAGGGGCTAAGGCAATGGCTACCGTCATGTCCATGCCCGACGCTTGCTATCCGGGCTGCCCCTATGCTTACCATTATGTGATAGAAGCCCTTCTGCAATGCGGCATGCCGCAAGAAGCACGCAAACTGATTACCGATTATTGGGGTAGTATGGTAAAGCGGGGAGCCGATACCTTTTGGGAAGTCTATGACCCGAACAATGATTACCTTTCCCCCTATGGCTTCTTCGTAATCAATAGCTATTGCCATGCCTGGAGTTGCACCCCGATCTATTTCATCAACAAATATCCGGAGATATTCCAAAAATAACCTCTTTCATGCCGGTTAAGGAACTGTATCAAAATACCTATATGATTTCTCTTAGGCACGGATTACATGGACTTTTTTATTCTTTCCTCGTGTAACCCGTGCCAAAAAAACAAATAGCAAGCGAATTTTTATTTTGACCTCATGAAATCTTTCAGGAGGTGTGTCGATCAGCAGTCAGAATTTCTTCCCATCCTTCCAAAACCAAAAGTCCTCATCATAAACTCAGATAGCCATTCGCATAGAACAACTTACAATAACAAAGATAAAACAAGTATCCTCATTACTATTTATAACATAAAACAGCCCTATTTATAACAATTCATCACAAATACATTATTATTATACATTAAGACATAATTTACATATCAAAAATGTCAAAACGTCGTATATTTGCATTGCAATAAAACAAAAAGACATATTAAACAAAATAATAGCGATAAAAATGACAGAACCAATCAGATTTACAAAGATGCACGGAGCCGGAAACGACTACATATACGTGAATACAATGGCTTTTCCGGTCCGGAACCCGGAAGAGCTTGCCATTAGGTTGAGTGCTCCCCATACCGGGATCGGCTCGGACGGACTGGTTCTGATCGGTTCATCAAAAATCGCCGACTTCAGCATGCGTATTTTCAATGCGGACGGTTCCGAAGCCATGATGTGTGGAAATGCCTCCCGTTGTATCGGCAAATATGTATATGACAAAAGACTGACGAACAAAAAAAACATTACGCTGGAAACATTATCCGGCATCAAGGAGTTGCAACTGACCACCCGGAAACTTTCCGGTTCCCACGAAGAGGTAACCGAAGTGACGGTCGACATGGGCTGTCCGGTAATAGGTGAAACAGCCCTTGAAATAGAAGCCGGAGACTATTTTTATACGGGAACGGTCATCTCGATGGGGAATCTGCATCTTGTCATTTTTGTCGAAGATATCACGAATATAAATCTGCCGGTCATCGGACCTTTATTGGAATGCCATCCGCTGTTCCCAAACCGGACGAATGTCGAATTTGTCCAGGCGCTAAGTACAGACGAAGTACGGATGAAGGTTTGGGAACGCGGTTCCGCAAGCCTGTGGGACCGGAGCCTGTGCGACAGCCGTAGCAAGCGCAGTGCGCGGGAAAACCGGACGAAAAACCAAAGTCGTCATGGATGGAGGCCCTCTTACCATCCATTGGGATGAAAGTTCCGGACACGTCTATATGACTGGCGGGGCGGTCAAAGTATTCGAGGGGGAACTGGAAATATAAACACAACAAAAAACTATTGATAGAATATGGCACTGATTAATGAACATTTCCTGAAGCTGCAAAACAACTATCTGTTCTCGGACATCGCAAAGAAAGTAAACAGTTTTAAGGTTACACATCCCAAAAAGAAAATTATCCGCATGGGTATCGGCGATGTGACGCAACCGTTAGCCCCTGCCGTCATCGAAGCCATGCACAAGGCGGTCGACGAGATGGCAAGCAAGGATACATTCCACGGATACGGCCCCGAACAAGGCTATCCGTTCCTGATAGATGCCATCATCAAGAACGATTATGCCAGTCGCGGCATCTTCCTCGAACCCGGAGAAGTGTTCGTGAGCGACGGAGCCAAAAGCGACTGTGGAAACATCGGTGACATGCTTCGTCACGACAACAGTATCGGTGTGACAGACCCGGTCTATCCGGTATATATCGACTCGAACGTGATGAGCGGACGGACCGGTACGCTGGAAAACGGCAAATGGAGCGACGTGGTCTACATCCCCTGCACCGAAGCCAATAACTTCGTGCCCGATCTGCCCAGCCGCCGCGTAGACATCATTTACCTCTGCTATCCGAACAACCCGACCGGGACAACGCTTACGAAAGAAGAACTGAAGAAATGGGTGAACTATGCCCTTGCCAATGATTGCCTGATCATGTACGACTCGGCTTACGAGGCCTATATCCAAGATCCCAATATCCCCCACTCTATCTACGAGATCAAGGGAGCAAAGAAGGTGGCGATCGAGTTCCGCAGCTTCTCCAAAACAGCCGGTTTCACAGGTGTGCGCTGCGGTTACACGATTGTTCCGAAAGAGTTGAACGCCTTTACCCTGGCAGGCGAACGGGTTCCGCTGAACCGGATGTGGAACCGCCGTCAGTGCACGAAGTTCAACGGTACGAGCTACATCACCCAGCGAGGAGCCGAAGCAGTCTACAGCCCGGAAGGGAAAGAGCAGGTCCGGAAAACGATCGATTATTACATGGCCAACGCCCGCATCATGCGGGAAAGCCTCCAGAGCTGCGGCCTGCGG
>ERZ791808.1389-NODE-1389-length-18674-cov-3.846608_pt1 | contig 18674 bp, 17 predicted proteins | sample MGYA00510305_ERZ791808 | MGnify/ENA primary metagenome ERZ791808 (study PRJEB30046, sample SAMN00792024) | human gut metagenome | study: EMG produced TPA metagenomics assembly of the A metagenome-wide association study of gut microbiota in type 2... | reverse complement strand
TCAGCTTCCCAAGCTGAGGGTCACGAGTTCGAGTCTCGCTTACCGCTCCACTGAAAATCAGATAGTAATCGAAAGATTTCTATCTGATTTTTTGCTTTCAAACACATTGATTTACCTGTCAGTTTAAGCAAAAAGCCAATCTACCCAGTTACGGATAGATTGGCTTTTTAGTATTACTCACAAATATTATATTTACGATATATAGAAATCGTATCGTAAGGTCTATTTATAATCACGTATTAATTTCCAAACACATGAGGAAAGGACAGCACCAATGAAAGGAGCCAAAATGAATATCCATAATTGAGAAAGGGCTTCACCACCAGCAAATAGTGCGGGAGCAATACTACGAGCAGGATTGACAGAAGTACCAGTAAGGGGTATGCAACAAATATGAACTAGTACAAGAGAAATTCCGATAGCTAATCCGGCAAAGTTTCCAGCCCCTTTTTTAGCGTCGGTAGTACCAAGAACCACTAATACAAATACAAAAGAAAATATAACCTCTGCAATAAAGCCACCGGCTATTCCCACACCAGGAGCACAAGAATTAGCACCGGTAGTAGTGACATAAGCCATATCTATATTAGATGTCAAGAGTGCTATGATTGCAGAACCAATTAATGCTCCTATCACTTGAAATAGCATATACATTAATCCCTCTTTACTTTTCATACGCCCTAAAAGCATAAATCCCAAAGTAATTGCAGGATTAATGTGACATCCGGAAACACCACCTATAGTATAAGCCATAGCGACAACGGAAAATCCGAATGCCATTGCTACCATTAACACTTGTGCAGGAGTACCGCAACCACCATTAAACACCGCACTACCACATCCTATCAGTACAAGTACCATTGTACCAATCATTTCTGCTAAATACTTTTTCATTTTACTCACAATTTAATAATTTCTCCAAAAGTAAACAATTTATAACAATAAAGCAATACTATTAATGTAAATAAAAAGCCAAACAACTAACTATATGCTTGCCTACAATCGTCTTGATGTTTTTGACTTATCTGTTTTGACTATTTTGCTATTAATCAATTTGAACTTTAATGCAGGTATCACATACAGATACAATTAATTGTAATCTCCAATGAAAAATAAAATAATTACAAACTAGAATACAATATGAAACTTTTTGAATAGAATACATAATTATATATCCATAAATGCACCATATATTTGTATTATTCAAATCATAAAAGTGTGTATTATGGGTGAAATTTGTCATAACTGTAAGTCTGAAGATACTTTTTTTGATGGAGAATTGTATCAATGTATTCATTGTCGTTATATGTGGGTTCCGGAGACATCCGTTAAATCTTTAAAGCCACAAAATCCGGTAGTAGAAGAGCCAAAATCTCCTAAAAAGAACTTAGCTGAAAAAGTTTAATGAATTATACATAATACTGGTAGTTACAAATATTACTTTACTACTTTTTTTACTATATATATAAGGATAGACTTAAGACTTTACTATTTGTATAAAAACAAATAGTAATAAACAAATGCGGGAATATACCATCAGTAAAAGTTTCTATAAAAAATAAAAGCCGGAGATCGTCCGGCTTTTATCCATATATTTAAATAATAAATCAATCTTTTGCTTGATGAACCGTCAGTTGCGGGAATGGGAATCCAATGCCTTTCTCATTAAATACAGCATATATCTTTTTATTAATGCCAAAATATACATCCCAATAATCACTACTCTTCACCCACACACGTATCATAACATTAACGCTACTTGCATCCAAAGCACTCAATACAATAAATGGTTCGGGAGTTTTAAGAACACGTGAATCTGCTGCAAGAATATCCCTGACTGTTTGTTCTACCTTCGTATAATCTTCACCATATTCTACTCCAACTGTCCATTCTACACGACGAGTATCCTTATTACTATAATTGATTACAACTCCACTGCTCAATGAACCATTCGGAATGTATATAACTTTATTATCGGCAGTAGTTATGATAGTATGAAGAATCTGTATCTCAGAAACTACCCCAATGACTCCCTGACTTTCAATCAAGTCGCCTACCTTATATGGTTTGAAAAGTAAGATGATGAGTCCGCCAGCAAAATTCTGTAGATTACCGGACAGTGCCATACCAATGGCAACACCGGCAGATGCCAAAAGAGCAGCAAATGAAGTTGTATTAATACCTAAAGCACCTATTACTGATATAATTAATATAATTGTCAGTAATATATTGGTCAGACTCTTCAAGAATGTTTTTACACTCGTATCAACATGACGTTTTTCCAATATTCTGGCAACTAATCGATTTAATGCGTTTACAATCAGTTTTCCTACCAGGAATACAACAATAGCAGTCAGGATGTGACCACCGGCAGAAATTCCAAAACTTACTAATTTGTCAAAGACGAAAGATAATTTATCCACACCATCGGGCACAGTTGCAGAAGCAATCTGCTCGACAACATTTAACGTATCTACCTGTAATAACATAATTATTTAAAATTAGAATGATTAATATCTCAAAAATTATTAGCGCAAATATAACTAATATAATTTTAACATAAAAACAATAGATAAAGTTTGCACGAGACCATAATAAATGTTACGACAACTTTGTCACTGTCTTTTTGTCTTAAAATGTCAGTCATATTACATTCTTGAGTTCTAGTTTATGCCATTCTTTTGATATAAATCAAGAAATAGTGTTATTATCATAAAAAAGAGGGAATATCTACTTGCTTAAATGAACAATGGTTGTATTTTTGTGTTGTAAAACATGTTTTTAAAACATATATAGTTATGAAATGGGTAAAAAGATTATTTAAAAGGTTAGCAAATGCAGATGCTAATATCTGGGGTTATGTAATGCTATAAGCATACATTTCCCCAATAAAAAGAAGTTTTTAAGGTAACAATTAAAGGAGAATTAAATTATGAAAAGTAGAATTGAAAGATTGATCAAACTTTTTATGGAAATCAATCAACATAATTTTTAAAATGAAAAGATGATGAAAAAGAATGCGATTAAAAAATTTCTAAAGAAATGCCTTATTGAGGCAGGTAGAAATGAACTATTAAAATGGGGTTACAAATTATAAAAGTAATCCCATTTTTATTTTGTATCCTCGCCTAATCCAAACAAAGCAAAATCATAAATGACCGGATCTTCCGGATTGAACTGTTTCAATATATCGGTCAATTCGATAACTGCCTTACGGTCATTCATTTTACGGCTCAACAGACCGAATTCTCTGGAAATTCTCGCGACATGAGTATCAAGAGGTATGAATAAATCGGCAGGAGAGATATTCTTCCAAACTCCTAAATCTACAATTTTATCCTGCTGGACTAACCATCGGAGTATCATATGCAGACGCTTACAAGCCGAACCAGACAAAGGATTGGATATATGCTTGCAATCTTTATGATTTGCCTCACATAAGATTGTGCGAAAGGAATTTATCCCATCCCAAAGTGATGGCCGATTACAAAAGATCTCTTCAATCGAATCATGCTTTTCATAAATATCATGCAGGCCATGACACATATAATATAGGTCATACTCAAAGAAAGTACGATGAATATTTTTATTTCCCAACTCACGATAATCGCCGTTCATGATATAATCAAAAGGGGAGTGGTGCATCAACGAAAGTAGTTTATCTGCCGATTTTAAAATAGAGGCCCTGTTGCCCCACGAGATCGTCCCTATCAGAAAAGCCGTAATCTCAATATCTTGCAATTTGGAATACCGACGAGGAAACTGAACCGGATCATGCTCTATAAAAGCAACCGTATTATACTTTTCCACTAATTCATCCAATCTTTCTTTGATATCAATTTCCATCTTTTCCTTATATTTATAAGGTGCAAAGATAAAAAAAGTGTGTCTGATTTCACAACCAAACACACCCGAATCAAAATCTTAATCTAATACACTAATGAAAACACACAGAAATAGAACAACATACACTTGGAAATGTTCATGGAACTTAGTAATTTTGCGGACTAATTTTTAGAATGAATAACTAACAATACTAAAAAATAATGGCAAAGGAATTAAAAGAGCTCACCAAAAGAAGCGAAAATTATTCGCAATGGTATAACGATTTGGTGGTTAAAGCTGATTTGGCAGAACAATCGCCTGTACGCGGTTGTATGGTGATTAAACCTTACGGATACGCCATCTGGGAGAAAATGCAAAGACAACTGGATGACATGTTTAAGGAAACCGGACACGTAAATGCTTATTTCCCATTGCTCATCCCCAAATCATATTTAAGCCGTGAAGCAGAACATGTTGAGGGCTTTGCAAAAGAATGTGCCGTAGTTACTCACTACCGTTTGAAGAATGCCGAAGACGGTTCCGGAGTTATTGTTGACCCGGCTGCCAAGCTGGAAGAAGAATTAATCATTCGTCCTACTTCGGAAACAATCATTTGGAGTACTTATAAAAATTGGATAAACTCTTACCGTGACCTGCCGATTCTTTGTAACCAATGGGCCAATGTAATGCGTTGGGAAATGCGTACCCGCTTATTCCTCCGCACAGCCGAATTCCTTTGGCAAGAAGGACATACAGCGCATGCCACTCGTGAAGAAGCCGAAGCCGAAGCACAAAAGATGCTTCATGTATACGGAGACTTTGCAGAACAGTTTATGGCTGTACCAGTAATCAAAGGTGTGAAATCTGCCAACGAACGTTTCGCAGGTGCTTTGGATACTTATACTATAGAAGGTTTGATGCAAGACGGAAAAGCATTACAGTGCGGAACATCACACTTCCTCGGACAAAACTTTGCTAAGGCATTCAACGTACAATTCGTTGACAAGAATAACAAACTCGATTATGTTTGGGCTACTTCATGGGGAGTATCCACTCGTCTGATGGGTGCATTAATCATGACTCACTCTGACGATAATGGTCTGGTACTTCCTCCTAAATTGGCACCGATTCAGGTGGTTATCGTTCCTATCTACAAAAACGACGAACAATTAAAGCAAATCGATGCAAAAGTAGAAGGTATTGTAGCCCAGTTGAAAGCATTGGGTATTTCCGTGAAGTATGACAATGCCGACAATAAACGTCCGGGATTCAAATTTGCCGATTATGAATTGAAAGGTGTTCCTGTTCGTTTAGTAATGGGTGGACGCGACTTGGAAAATAATACAATGGAAGTGATGCGTCGCGATACCTTGGAAAAAGAAACCATAAGTTGCGACAATATAGATACTTACGTAAAGAATCTGTTAGATGAGATTCAAGCCAATATCTATAAGAAAGCATTGGATTACCGTAACAACAACATTACAAAAGTTGACACTTACGATGAATTCAAAGAACAAATAGAAAAAGGAGGATACATCCTTGCACATTGGGATGGAACCACCGAGACAGAAGAAAAAATCAAGGAAGACACTAAAGCAACCATTCGTTGTATCCCATTCGAGGCAGATGAAGAAAGTCTTACTCCGGGCAAATGTATGGTCACAGGCAAACCGTCTGCAAGAAGAGTTCTGTTTGCCAGGGCTTATTGATAATCAAGATTTATATAGAAGGGCGGAGAAAAATAATTCTTTCCGCCCTTTTTTATATCTTCCCATATTACCAGTTGGCCACAATACGGAAATGCATATCTTGCGTAGGACTACTATCTTGGTTAGCACCGCTATAAGCAATATAAAAAGCTACATCCTGCATCGTATAATCGGAATAAACAGTTTCTATACACAATTTATTATTATTATCCGCCCAATTCAAGACATATGGAAGAGGAGTTTGGGTTTCGCCATTCTGGTCAAAATTACGAAAAAGATAAGCATGTATAGCTCCGTCATTATAAAGCCATTCAAGTTCTTTGTCGCCAAGTTCACTATAAAACTTAGGCGTCACAGTATATCGGTAATATACTTCATTCGGATTATCGCTTGGTCCCATAAACTCCCAATCACTCGGCTTTACGGTGAAATACTCCACTTTAGTAAGCAAACTCCCGGCCTCTCCCGGCACTCCTTGAGGTCCCATAGGACCTTCGCAGGCAGTCATGGCAATAACTACCATTAATAATAAAAATAACTTTTTCATATACATTTCTCTTTTCCGCAAAAATATATCTAATAAACAATTTCTCTATATCTTTTCCCTTAATTTTGCAAAATATTAAATACCAAGCAAAAAAGTCATAATATTTACACTAAAAATAAGGAAACATACTGGTCTCTTTCGCTTTTCTTATTATCTTTGCAACAAGTTTTCTACAAAAAATGAAAATTAAGGAAATAGTAAGCGCCCTTGAAAGGTTCGCGCCTCTGCCTTTGCAAGACGGATTTGATAATGCCGGACTGCAAATCGGATTGACAGAAGCGGAAGCAACAGGGGCTTTGTTGTGTCTGGACGTTACCGAAACAGTCATCGACGAAGCCATCACGTTGGGTTATAATCTTATTATATCCCATCATCCGCTCATCTTCAAAGGTTATAAATCCATAACAGGAAAGGATTACGTAGAACGATGCATCCTGAAAGCTATCAAAAATGATATTGTGGTTTACTCTGCCCATACAAATCTGGACAATGCAACGGGAGGGGTCAATTATAAAATTGCCGAGAAAATAGGATTGAAGAATATCCGTTTCCTATCAGAAAAAGAAGATAGCTTGTTGAAACTTGTCACTTTCGTGCCTTATGCACAAGCAGAAGAGGTGAGACAAGCATTATTCGATGCCGGTTGCGGATGCATAGGCAACTATGACTCATGCAGTTACACACTGGAAGGAGAGGGGACTTTCCGTGCAAAAGAAGGTACCAATCCTTTTTGCGGCACAATAGGCGAACTCCATCATGAACCGGAAGTGAGAATAGAAACCATACTCCCGGTATTCAAAAAATCGGCAGCAACGAAAGCCCTCATAGAAGCGCATCCGTATGAGGAACCTGCGTTTGACTTCTATCCTTTAAAAAACTCATGGGCACAGGCCGGAGCAGGCATTATCGGAGAGCTGGAAGAGCCGGAGACCGAACTGGATTTCTTGAAACGAATCAAGAAAACATTCGAGGTAGGCTGCATTAAGCACAACAAACTTTCCGGCAGATTAATAGAGCGAGTAGCACTTTGCGGAGGAGCAGGAGCTTTCCTTATTCCGCAGGCAATAGCGCATAATGCAGATATCTTTATTACCGGAGAGATTCGTTATCACGAGTATTTCGGTCACGAGAATGATCTCCTTCTCGCAGAGATAGGGCACTATGAAAGCGAACAATATACCAAAGAAATTTTTTATTCAATAATACAGGATTTATTCCCTAATTTTGCAATTCAATTGAGCAAAGTAAATACAAATCCTATAAAATATTTGTAAATAATATGGCTAAAGAAGCAAAGAAAGACCCAAGTGAATTAACAGTCGAAGAAAAGTTGAAAGCATTATATCAATTACAGACCATGCTTTCTGAAATTGATAAAATCAAAACGTTGAGAGGAGAGTTGCCTCTTGAGGTACAAGACCTTGAAGATGAGGTGGCCGGCCTAAGCACTCGTATCGATAAGATTAAAAGTGAAATTGATGAACTGAAAGCTGCTATCGCAAACAAAAAGATAGAAATTCAAACAGCCAAAGTTTCCGTAGACAAGTACAAAGCACAACAAGATAATGTACGCAACAACCGCGAATATGACTTCCTGACAAAAGAAATTGAATTCCAGACATTGGAAATCGAGCTTTGTGAAAAGAAGATTAAGGAGTTCACAGAAGAAGTTGAAGCAAAGACTGCAGAAGTAGAAAAGAGCACAGTAGAACTGGAAGAAAGAGATAAAGACCTTGTTCAGAAGAAGAATGAGTTGGATGAAATCATTGCTGAAACGAAACAGGAAGAAGAAAAATTGAGAGACAAGGCTAAAAACCTTGAATTAACTATCGAGCCTCGTTTGCTGCAAGCATTCAAACGTATCCGCAAAAACTCACGCAACGGTTTGGGCATCGTATACGTACAACGTGATGCTTGTGGCGGTTGTTTTAATAAGATTCCGCCTCAGAGACAGCTGGACATCCGTATGCGTAAGAAAATCATCGTTTGCGAATATTGCGGCCGTATCATGATTGACCCGGAATTGGCAGGCGTAGAAATGGAACAGCATTTGGAGACAAAAACAAAATAAATTGTTTGCCCAATAAAGCATAACAGCTAAATCAGACACCATCTTCCACATTTACATTGGCTTTTACCAAGATTATAGCCGATAAGAGTGGAAGATGGTGTTTTTTAATTAGCAGACATCCTGCAACCAAAGCTCACAAATATTCATAAGGACAATCGAATCGTTTGACCATGGTGATCTTTGCGTTTTACCCGGGGCATCCTATCGTTTATGCAAGGTGAAACGACAGGATAGGCAAGGGTAAACGATTCAAAGAATGAGACGGAATAATTATAGTTCTGTGTAATTTGGAATATCTTTAAGGAAAACATAAGTTTGCTTCTCATAATCCATCTTGCAGCAATAATGGTCAATGCCATTGCTAACAATCAGATAATCAACCTTAAGTACCAGATTATAATTACTTATCTGTGTAAATACCTTTTGAGTTATTTCCACATGAGGAGCCTTATATTCTATTATCATCCGAGCAGATAAATCCTTGTTGTACAGTACCGTATCACAACGTTTCTTCATTCCGTTCAGATTCAGCAAGACCTCATTTGCCATCAAAGTAGAAGGGTAGCCTTTGTAAGCAATAAGAAAGTGAACAAAGTGCTGTCGCACCCATTCCTCCGGAGTCAAAGCAACATATCGTCTGCGAATCACGTCGAAAATAACATTTTTTCCGTTTCGTGCAGCTATTTTTGTCTCGTATGTTGGTAAGTTTAATGATAACATTTAGTAAATTTGCATTTCAAGATAATTAGGCAAACTTTAGCCGTTACAAAATTAATTGAAAATATGAAAACTAAAGAAGAAATCGTTGTTAATTGGTTACCTCGTTATACAAAACGTAACTTGGAAGACTTTGGCGAGTATATCCTACTGACGAATTTCAATAAATATGTAGAAATATTTGCGGAAAAATTCAATGTTCCCATCTTAGGACGCGATGCTAATATGATATCCGCCAGTGCTGAAGGCATCACCATTATCAATTTTGGTATGGGTAGTCCCAACGCTGCAATTATCATGGATCTACTGGGAGCCATACATCCCAAAGCATGCTTATTCTTAGGAAAATGTGGCGGTATAGATAAGAAAACACAATTGGGCGATCTAATTCTTCCCATTGCTGCTATTCGTGGAGAAGGAACTTCCAATGACTATTTTCCACCGGAAGTCCCTGCATTGCCGGCATTTATGTTACAACGTGCCGTTTCTTCCGCTATTCGTGACTATGCGCACGACTATTGGACGGGTACCGTATATACTACCAACCGCAGAATTTGGGAACACGATAACGAATTCAAAGATTATCTGCGAAAAACCCGCGCAATGGCGGTAGATATGGAGACGGCAACACTATTTAGTACCGGATTTGCCAATCATATTCCTACAGGAGCATTGCTTTTAGTATCCGATCAGCCCATGATACCGGAAGGAGTAAAGACAGATAAAAGCGACAATATGGTTACAAAAAATTATGTACATGAACATGTTGAAATGGGAATTGCTTCCTTGCGAATGATTATTGATGAGAAAAAGACAGTAAAACACCTGAAATTCGACTGGTAATCAACGTATGGCAAAACAGGAAATAACATGTGATGATATTCTTAAAGATCTGAGAAACAAGCAATATAAGCCCATATATTATTTAATGGGAGAGGAGCCTTACTACATTGACCTTATCTCCAATTACATAGCTCAAAATGTGCTTTCCGAGAGTGAGAAAGAGTTCAATCAGACCGTTGTATATGGTTCGGATATAGATATTGCCACAGTAATAAATGCAGCAAAACGATATCCGATGATGTCAGAATATCAGGTGGTTATTGTAAAGGAAGCTCAAACCATCAAAAACATGGAGGAACTTTCTTTTTATTTGCAGAAACCACTCAATTCAACAATCCTCGTCATTTGCCATAAACATGGTGTATTGGACCGAAGAAAAAAGTTGACTGCAGAAATTGAAAAGACTGGGGTTTTGTTTGAATCTAAAAAAATAAAAGAAGCCCAACTCCCAGCATTTATCACTTCCTACATGAAAAGAAAAGGCATAGATGTAGAACCCAAATCGGCAGCTATGCTTAGTGATTTTATCGGCACAGATTTAAGCCGATTGGTAGGTGAGATGGAAAAATTAATTATCACGTTACCGGCATCGCAAAAACGGATTACTCCGGAACTGATTGAGAAAAATATCGGAATAAGCAAGGACTTCAATAACTTCGAGTTAAAAAGCGCATTGATTGAAAAAGATATATTCAAAGCAAATCAGATAGTAAAATACTTTGAAGAGAATCCAAAAACCAATCCAATACAAGTTACTTTATCGCTATTATTCAATTTTTACGCAAATCTAATGTTGGCCTATTATGCTCCGGAAAAGTCGGAACAAGGTATTGCCAATCAACTTGGTCTAAAAAGTACATGGCAATCACGTGAATACTTATCTGCGATGAGAAAATATAGCGGCGTCAAGGTAATGCAGATTATCGGAGCAATTAGATACTGCGATGCGAAATCAAAGGGAGTAGGTAATTCGTCTACAAATTCAGGTGAGTTACTCCGAGAACTTGTGTTTAAAATTTTGCATTAATCATTTTATTTAAAGAATGGGAGTATTCTCTCAAATACTCCCATTCTTTTGCAATAAGTTTTTAGCCTACCTACCTTTTTAAAAAACAGATCTCCCTTTGTATTATCAACAAATAATTTATACAATATAAATTGAGCATTTCTCCCTTCGCTTGTCAGGAAGAGATCTATCACTAATTATATGCAAAGCAATAATTCGGAGAAGAAATTAAATATCTATTTTATGATAAAATAAATCAGATAAGGTTTGATCCTCTCGAAATACTTTCTTTTTAGCCTTTAACCAATAATATAGGATATAGCAAAGTGTCAAAATACAGATTTTAATAATAAAGGCTTAATTTTTCTAGAATAACAAGTATTTCTGAAAGCAAATTAAGCATTATACAGCTAATAATCAATATATTATATTCAAAATAGTGCTCTGAGATTTCATTATTTTCAATAAATCGGATATTTGTATGTATTTACGTGAAGGATTATGCATTTCAAATTGAAAATAACGCAATCTAAAGCCAACATTAAAATAGACTTCTATTAATTGTTATTCTAATATTTACAAAGGTAAGTAGTTAGTGATTTATATTTGCAATTTACATACATAAATATATTATTTACTAATACACAAATAGCAATATCTATATAAACATATCTGCATTTACAAAAGAAAATATGAACTATTTAATAAATCGAATTAGCAATAATATATGTGAATGAATAAATATTACATAAAACATATCAGGTCATATTATACTAACAACCAGCATGTTATAACTATTATATTGCAGAATTAGGTAAATGTAAAGGAATAAAACTAATATATTTGCAATCCTAGTGCAAACAAGCAATATTATTTATATAATAATAAGCTATATATCAATCTATTACAATAATAATATAAAGGCATAGATCAATAATATTTCTATCGATTTATAGATGTGAACATTAATACGATATATAAATGCAAATCAGAAGAAAACAAATATAAATACAGATATATAAATACAAATATATAATCTCATAAATCAAGTTTGCAAATACAAATATTATATTTATATTTGTACAATCATTACATTTATACATTTTTCGACCATGAAAGATAGAATTCTAGAGATAATTAAGCGTGAACATCTAAGCAACGCTGACTTTGCAGATAAAATAGGAATCAGCCCGGCAACAGTTTCTTCTATATTAAATGGAAGAAATAACCCAAGCCTAGATGTAGTCACTAAAATCCATCAAACTTATACAGATATTAATCTGGAATGGCTTTTATATGGTAAAGGAGAAATGACCGGCAAAAAGGAAGATTTTATGCCGTCTCTATTTGATGAGATTGCTTCAAATGCGGATAAGAATGCAGCTGCATCAGAATATCGCAAGGAAACAGCATCAAAATCCCCTGAAATAAGCACTAAAGAGATTGTAAAACAAGAGATTAGGTATATAGAAAAACCTCAAAGAAAAATCACTGAAATACGAATATTCTTTGATGATAATACTTATGAGATCTTTAAACCTGAAAAATAAGTCGTTTAATCCTTAAAATAAAAAGCCGGAACTTAAAATTAGGGATAAAACATGTATCTTTGCAGGTGGAACACGAATTTACCCAAATATTCATGAAAAAATTTATTTTAGACCTAACGGTTACGGACAACATCAGATTACATAGTAATTATGTGTTGCTTAAATTGACCCATGCAGATACTCTACCCGATATGCTTCCGGGACAGTTTGCAGAAATCAGAGTTGACGACTCACCTTCTACTTTCCTACGTCGCCCGATTTCTATTAATTACGTTGATAGGAATAATAATGAGATATGGTTTCTAATACAGCTCGTTGGAGATGGTACAAGGCATTTAGCGCTTGCAAAGCAAGGAGATAATATAAATGTAGTATTACCACTCGGAAATAGCTTCACAATGCCTAAAGAGCAATCAGAAAAGCTTTTATTGATAGGTGGTGGTGTAGGGACTGCTCCCATGCTGTACCTGGGTGAACAACTCAGAAAAAAGGGTTATATTCCAACCTTCCTCTTAGGTGCACGTTCTGCAAACGATTTGCTGCAATTAGAAGAATTTGCAAAAATAGGTGATGTTTATACTACCACAGAAGATGGAAGCACAGGAGAAAAAGGATATGTAACTCAACATTCTATCCTTCACAATTCACATTTTGATAGAATTTACACTTGTGGCCCTAAACCTATGATGATGTCGGTCGCTAAATATGCAAAAGCAAACGGCATCGAATGTGAGGTATCACTCGAAAACACAATGGCGTGTGGCATCGGTGCTTGTTTATGCTGCGTAGAAAATACAGATGAAGGACATTTATGTGTATGTAAAGATGGTCCTATTTTTAATATAAAGAAACTATTATGGCAGATTTAAATGTAAATATTGGTAAACTACAAATGAAAAATCCGGTGATGACTGCATCGGGTACATTTGGATATGGTGAAGAGTTTCAAGATTTTATAAATATAGAGCGAATAGGCGGCATCATTGTAAAGGGGACAACTCTTCACAAACGTGAAGGCAATCCATACCCACGTATGGCAGAGACTCCTTCAGGTATGTTAAACGCTGTAGGACTGCAAAATAAGGGAGTTGACTACTTCGTTAAGAGTATATACCCGAGAATTAAGGATGTAAATACCAATATGATTGTGAATGTATCCGGTTCTGCAATAGAAGACTATGTTAAAACAGCGGAGATCATTAACGAACTTGACAAGATTCCTGCCATAGAATTGAATATATCCTGTCCCAATGTAAAGCAAGGTGGTATGGCATTTGGAGTGTCAGCAAAATGTGCATATGAAGTAGTAAAAGCTGTACGTGAAGCTTACAAAAAGACACTTATCGTAAAACTATCCCCTAACGTTACAGACATCACAGAAATAGCCCGCGCTGCAGAAGATGCAGGAGCTGATAGTGTATCTTTGATCAATACATTATTGGGAATGGCAATTGATGCCGAACGTCGTCGTCCTATTTTGTCCACTATTACCGGAGGAATGAGCGGTGCAGCGGTTAAACCAATTGCTCTACGTATGGTGTGGCAAGTAGCCAAATCGGTAAATATTCCTGTCATTGGTTTGGGAGGAATCATGAATTGGAAAGATGCGATTGAATTTATCTTAGCTGGTGCTTCTGCTATTCAAATAGGAACCGCCAATTTTATTGATCCAACTATAACTGTAAAGGTTATTGATGGAATTAATGACTACTTGGAGCGACATAAATACAATTCAATTTCTGATATTGTAGGAGCTTTAGAAATTTAATAATAGTATTCGCATTATTATTTGGAAGAATTAAAAGCAAAAAGTTAACTTTATGCATAAATAAGAAAGAGCACTGACTTTTATGGTCGGTGCTCTTTTTATTTCATTAGAGAATATTAATCGTTTCCACTCACTGTATTCTTTTAAATCTAATTTATTTACAATCATTATATCTGAGCAGAATTCTACTAAAATATGAATTAATAAATATTTGATACAAGAGATACATCTACATATAAAACTTCACTTGCAATAGGTTCTTTTATAGATTACCCCCGGATTATTGAATAACTTTCAGGTTCACTAAATATCTACTGTAAGATATAAATAAGCAAACGAAAGCTATACATAAATAATTATTACCTTATTTATCTTCCAATAAATCTGGTCTAAGACGCTTTGTTCTCTCCAATGATTGTTGAAATTCCCAATCTCTTATTTTTGCTTCATGTCCGGACAGCAAAACTTCCGGAACTTTCCAACCATTATAATCTGCCGGACGAGTATAAACAGGCGGAGCTAATAAATTATCTTGAAAAGAATCCGACAAGGCCGATTGTTCATCAGAGATAACTCCCGGAATAATGCGAATAATAGAATCAGCAATTACAGCAGCAGCCAATTCGCCACCCGTAAGAACATAATCACCAATACTTATCTCTTTGGTAATGAAGTGTTCACGAATTCTATAATCAATCCCTTTAAAATGTCCGCAGAGAATCATCAAATTATTGCTTAAAGAGAGACTGTTAGCCATTTTCTGATCAAATTTTTCTCCATCAGGGGTCGTAAATATAATATCATCATACTCTCTTTGCTCTTTCAGGGCTGTAATGCAACGATCAATCGGTTCTATTTTCATCACCATTCCGGCGCATCCACCAAACGGATAATCGTCTACTTTACGATATTTATCTGTGGCATACTCGCGCAGATTATGTATATATATTTCTGCAATATTTTTATTCTGAGCACGCTTCATGATGGAACAATTAAAGAAGCCTTCAATCATTTCCGGTAAAACAGTTATTATATCTATACGCATGTTTTATTATTTTTTGCAAAAGTACAAATATTATGGTTGTCGTCCGATGTTATTCACCAATAAAATGTTTAATTTTGCCCAAAACAAAGCCTTTAACAATGACTGAAAAAGAAAAAATAGACCAGTTGCGTGTTGAATTACATCGACATAACCACAATTACTATGTTCTTAATGCGCCGGAAATCTCGGATCATGAGTTTGACAAAATGATGCGAGAACTACAGGATTTGGAGAACAAATACCCTGAATATAAGGATGATAACTCTCCGACAATGCGTGTGGGAAGTGATTTAAATAAAAACTTCATCCAGATACCTCACAAATACCCGATGCTCTCCCTGTCCAATACATACTCTGAAACCGAAGTTACTGAATTTTATGAACGAGTGCGCAAGTCACTCAACGAAGACTTTGAATTATGTTGTGAAATGAAATATGACGGAACCTCTATTTCGCTCACATACGTAGATGGTAAACTTATTCAGGCAGTTACTCGAGGAGATGGTATCGTTGGCGATGATGTAACAGATAATGTAAAGACAATCAGGAGTATACCTTTAGTTCTGAATGGAAACAATTATCCTAAAGAATTTGAAATAAGAGGAGAAATACTTATGCCGTGGACAGTTTTTGAGCAACTGAATCAAGAACGGGAAGCACGTGAAGAGCCTCTATTTGCAAATCCACGAAACGCTGCTTCCGGAACATTAAAATTGCAGAATTCATCTATCGTTGCCTCCAGAAAATTAGATGCTTACCTATATTATTTACTTGGAGATAACCTACCTTGCGACGGTCATTATGAGAATCTCAAAGAGGCAGAAAAATGGGGATTCAAAATATCAGATGTAACCCGCAAATGCAAAACCTTACCGGAAGTATTCGAATTTATAAATTATTGGGATATAGAACGTAAAAATCTACCAGTTGCAACAGATGGTATTGTACTGAAAGTCAATTCAATGCGTCAACAAAAGAATCTCGGCTATACAGCTAAGTCTCCACGTTGGGCCATAGCCTATAAATTTCAGGCGGAGCAAGCACTGACACGGCTAAATGCAGTCACCTATCAGGTAGGCAGAACTGGAGCTGTTACTCCTGTCGCAAACCTGGAGCCGGTACAACTATCCGGTACAATCGTAAAAAGAGCTTCGTTACATAATGCCGACATTATAGAGGGATTGGATTTACACATCGGCGACATGGTTTATGTGGAAAAAGGAGGAGAAATTATCCCCAAAATAACAGGAGTAGACAAAGATGCGAGGTTACTTATTGGCGATAAAGTGAAGTTTATAACTAATTGTCCTGAATGTGGCAGTAAATTAATACGTTACGAAGGAGAAGCTGCATTTTACTGCCCTAATGAAACAGCTTGTCCACCACAAATAAAAGGTAAAATAGAACATTTTATCAGTAGAAAGGCAATGAACATCGACAATCTTGGACCGGAAACAATTGATCTCTTTTATCGCCTCGGATTGATACATGATACAGCCGATTTATATGCTCTTACCATCGATGATATAAAAGGTCTGGAACGCATGGGAGAAAAATCCGCAGAAAATATCATTAAAGGTATAGAACAATCAAAACAAATTCCCTACGAACGTGTACTTTTCGCTCTAGGTATACGGTTTGTCGGTGAAACAGTAGCCAAAAAGGTAGCAAAAGCCTTTCCTTCCATTGAAGAATTAGAGCAAGCCAATTTGGAAAAACTAATTCAGGTGGATGAAATAGGTGAAAAAATAGCCCAAAGTATCATCTTATATTTTGCCAACGAGAAAAATAAAGCTCTAATCGAACGATTAAAAGCGGCGGGAGTACAAATGAAAGCCGAAGAAATAGATACCAGCGACCATACAACCAAGCTGGAAGGACAATCTATTGTTATCAGCGGAGTATTTACGCATCATTCCCGCGATGAATATAAAGAATTGATAGAAAAGCACGGCGGAAAAAACGTAGGAAGTATCTCTTCTAAAACAAGTTTCATCCTGGCCGGAGAGAACATGGGACCAAGCAAATTGGAAAAAGCCCAAAAACTAGGGATACAGATAATGAACGAAGATGAGTTTTTGGCACTTATACAGTAACTTTTTATCAGTATATTCCAATTAATTATTAAATAAACATAGCAAAAATAGAAAATATTCGTACTTTTGCAGAGTTTAGGAATTGAGATTATTATAACCTTATGATACAAACAAAATTAAGAGGAATGGGAGTAGCCCTGATTACTCCTTTTAAAGAAGATGATAGTGTAGACTATGCCGCCTTACTACGTTTAGTCGACTACCAGCTTCAAAACGGGACTGATTTTCTATGCGTACTTGGCACGACCGCCGAAACGCCGACCTTAACCACAGAAGAAAAACAAAAAATAAAACAGGTGGTGGTTGAGCGGGTGAATGGCCGCATTCCCATTCTTTTAGGAATAAGCAGCAACTGTACACAAACCGTTGTAAACACGTTGAAGAACGAGGATATGACAGGTGTCGATGCTGTTCTTGTAGCAGTACCATATTATAATAAACCATCTCAAGAAGGTATTTATCAGCATTATAAAGCTATTGCAAATGCCACAGATCTGCCGATAGTACTCTATAATGTACCCGGACGAACAGGGGTAAACATGACTGCCGAAACAACTTTGCGTATTGCAAGAGAATTTAAAAATGTCATTGCTATCAAAGAAGCCTCCGGCAATATAACGCAAATGGATGATATCATTAAAAATAAACCGGTCAATTTCGATGTAATATCAGGAGATGACGGAATTACTTTTCCATTAATTACTTTGGGAGCAGTCGGAGTTATTTCCGTGATAGGCAATGCTTTTCCACGTGAGTTTAGCCGTATGACGCGTTTGGCACTTTCCGGTGATTATGCAAATGCATTGACTATACACCACAAATTTACCGAACTTTTTAGTCTGTTGTTCGTTGATGGCAATCCGGCGGGCGTTAAAGCAATGCTGAATGTTATGGGTCTGATAGAAAACAAGTTACGTCTACCATTAGTACCGACAAGAATTACAACTTTCGAAAAAATGCGTAAAATATTAGAGGAACTAAATATTAAATGCTGAGCAAATCCAAAAAGTTAATGTAGATACAACATTATAGAAGTCTGTCAAAAAGCCTTTATATTTTTTTCTTTTGGCGCGGATTATGCGATTTTCACGGCTTAAAGCATCCGTGTTATTCGTGAAATCCGCGCTAAAATTATATGGGATAGTAAGTTGTGCTGCATCTTCCCGGACAGCCTTTTATAAGAAGTATAACCTAAATTTGTAAAATAAGCAAGCTGAAAAACGCCTAAGGGAGCGTTGGCTTACGCTCCAGTAGATGTAAGCCATCGCTCCCTTGAGTATATGTCAACGCTCCTTTGGGCGTTAAGCAGCGTCCCCTTGGACAAATTATAAAAACGACCTTGATGTTTTTCACAAACACCTAAGATGTTTTTAAAAAACATCAGGTTGATTAAAAAAACGATAAGGACGATTACAAACAAACATACGGTCGATTGAAAAGGATCAACGTAAAAACCTGAGGGATTAAGTCTAAATTCTTATCTTTGCCTCCCAA
>ERZ791808.1388-NODE-1388-length-18692-cov-3.525031_pt1 | contig 18692 bp, 16 predicted proteins | sample MGYA00510305_ERZ791808 | MGnify/ENA primary metagenome ERZ791808 (study PRJEB30046, sample SAMN00792024) | human gut metagenome | study: EMG produced TPA metagenomics assembly of the A metagenome-wide association study of gut microbiota in type 2... | reverse complement strand
CTTTTACGATGGAAGAAATTAATATGATTCTTCAACACATTATCATCAAAATCCCACCATTTCAATCTCAAAAGTTTATCAATCACCTCAGGACTAAAACGATAGCGAATAATTTTTGCAGGCACACCACCTACAATTGCAAAAGGAGGTACATCTTTCATCACGACAGCACCAGCACCAATTACTGCACCATGTCCAACTATTACACCACCATTAATAAGCACGTGAGAACCAACCCATACATCATTGCCCAAAACAACTCGCTTCTCTTCTGCTGCATACAAGTCTTGATCTACCCATTGAGCCTGACAACCATTAATTTTCTGAGTAAACAAAGGGCATGTAGAGAGTTGACTCAAAGTATGTCCACTCATGCCAATACGGCAATGATCAGATATACTACAAAACTGACCAATATCAGCACACTCCACATCAGAATTATTAGCAACATATGAGTATCGGCCAATTGTAGAACTCTTCATCTTGACCATTCTATAGATAACAGCTCTTGGGTCAATGATATTATTTGCCGACACCAAGGATAGCACTGATATTTTGGGATTAAACAGATTTTTAAATATCCCTTTTATAAAGTGAGCAATAGGAAACATATTACTTCAAATTTTTCTTTAATACTTCAATCTGGAAATATGGATTCCACTCATCATCTATTTCCTCCATGCAAGACTTTCGAACCATATTGCGATCCTTTCCATTAACACGAAACCACTCATCTATGCGCTCAGCAAGATCTTCAACATCATCTCGGTTAAAGAAACAACCAGTCTTATATAACTTTATGGCCTCAAACTCAGGCATCTGCCACTTGAAGTCATTATGAGTAATACAAGGAGTACCAAACACCATGGAATGCATTGCAGTTAAGCCGATATTTCCAGGAGCTACACATAGATCTGCATTGTAGATAAGCGAACTAAGTTCTACCTCATCATAACATGGACCATAAAACCAAACTTGTTGCTCAAGATAAAATTCTTTCACAAGGTTTTTCAATTCTTCTGTCTTTTCACCACCACCAATAAAAGTGAGATTGTAATTAACACCTCGGTTACGACAAATTACCATAGCCTTAAGAATCTGGTCAAGTTTCTTCACTGATGTCAATCGGCCTACAAAGAATAAATTTTTATTATCATTACAGAAATGCTCCTTAAATACCAAATTTTCATTTAGTTCTTTTCTTATCGCCAACTGCTGATCGTATGCCAACGAATTGTGGATGGTATAGAGTTTGTCTGAATTAAATCCTTCCTTTATCATCAACCCACGTGCATAGTTGCCATAGCAAAACACGCCACTATTGGGAAGTCGGAACAGAATCTTCTTAATAAGTTTCTCTAATGCTGTTTCTTTTCCATACCATGCATGCGACCAAAAATACACTTTTTTCTTAGGTTTCAAGATGCGAGCAAGTACACAGAAAACCCAAGTACTAAGTGCACGTGTTTCACCGAGAAGGATATAAGAGTCATAGTCCTTGAAGAGCTGTGACACTACTTTAGGTTGCCAATACCAACCTCCAAATAGATTTCTAGTATGTGTTTCCATTACGTTTCCGCGAAGAAGGGAATAATCCATTTTCTTCACATCATTCATTGAATCGCCAAATACGAAGCTGATATCAAACTCTTTATCCATTAAAGCAAAGATATTAGTGCGATAATGTTGGGCATAATTATATATTAAACAGAGTTTCATAATGATTATTTCTATCATCAATTTCTAAAAGATACAGATCGCAAAGCATCAACTTCTCTAGCGAAAAAAATGAAAATATGCATGGAGTATTTTACAAGTATAGTACTCATTTCTCGTGACTATAAATCCTTCCCATTCTCGCAAGAGCCTTGTTTGACCAACGATGAAATATGCAACCAGCAGGAGTAAGTGTAATCTCACCGAACCATATACGTGAGCCATTGGAATATAAATCAACTCGAACCAAATCAATATCTCCCGCAAGACTTTCTGCTATTTCAATCATCTTTGGTAAATTAACTGGGGCTTTTAAAAATCTTAATTCCTGAGGGCATTCTTTATAATAATCAGTCATAGGTTTCCAATCTTCCGAATAAGGTAAGTAGTCTGCATGACCATTCTCTCTTCCTGAACAAACAAGTATACAATGTACTTTTCCATGAATACACATAAACTTGTAATCAGTAGGAAATCTACCGCTACCGTCATCAATAAATTCTTCACAGATCGCACATTTTTGTATTAAAGAATAATGTTTCTCTGTAAAACTATAATCATTTATCTTAAACCATTTTTCTAGATTACATATTGCAGAAGACCTATCTAACATACTTTTATCCTGACAAATGATATTCATTGCAGCCCCAAAATTCATTTTTAGAGCAAAGCGATTGGGTAGCTTATCGAAATCAATTTGAGCAGGAGATGAATAGTGTCCAATCAAAGGTATTAGTATATCAGCATGACCTTTCTGAGACACATAATCTCGAACTCGGTATTTATCTGCAAGCAAATAATAATCTAGATAATAACCATCCGCAGCTTTCTTGTACCAAATTTCGGATAGGTTCTGAGGATGGTGTAGGTCCGCTATTTTATGATGATTATGAAAATATGAGATTCGGTATGACAAGGAGGCAAACAACTTAGCTATCAATTTAGAATTAACATATTGAAATATATTCATTTTCTTTTTAATACTTTAAAGTTTAAATAATATTTTAAAAATTGAATAGCAGAAGGCAAGTATTCAAACATTAAAAGATGACACATATTGTACTTGCACATCTTTTCCTGTTTAGATTTGTAGGCAAAAAACAACTTTGAATCAAATATTTCTTTCCTTTTTGCATGTTGAAAAGTTCGATGGAGTATTAATGTATCCATTTTTTTCTTCCATACATCAAAAGACAATTGCCTTTTAAATGAGATATAGGAATTAGAGTATATATTTACATAATCATCAGGATTTGAAATAATATCGATTATACGTATAACGAAACCTTCAATATCTTTATAAGGTACTACAAAACCATTATACCCATCACGGATAAGCTCTTTACATCCATTGTCATAATCGGAAGTAATTGGAATTGTACCAACTCGCATCGCTTCAAGTAATGCCATCGGACAACCTTCTCTTCGTGATGGAGTAAGGAATATATTCGCTTCATTAGTAATTTTCATTGCTTTTTCTCTAGGAACATGTCCTGTAATAATAAGACGAGGATCCTGCGGTAGAATGTCCCGAATTTCATAAAATGGCTGAATTTTCTTAAGAGGAGGGGTCGTCCTTCCCAACCAATAAAATTTGAAATCAAGATTAGTCTTCAGCAGCTTTATCACAATTTGATATATGATCTCAGGGGACTTAGCTGCGGTACCACCTCCAGAGAAGACAATAACAGGTGTTTTTGCTTTGAGTTTTTTCTGCAATAATTGAGGTTGATCATGAAGTTCACGAACAAAGTTATACACGACCTCAATCTTGCCGTTACACTTAAAAGTCTTTTCTAAATATTGCTTATTAAAGTCAGACAAAGCTATTACCGAATCTACATAATTGCTATTAAAACCAGCATAATCCGCTTCATTATAACGCAAAGAGTGGCTCACGTTTATTACCTTTATTTCATTATTAAGAAAAGGTACCAGCAATGACATCAAGCGAGCACAACTATTTATAATTACGTCAGGCTTTAACTGTTGGTTTATCAAAGATAATACTTCCCGAGCATTCTTCTCTGAAGTATCCTTCATATCATAATAATAGACCTTTACATTGTAACAATCTAACGGATATAAAGAATCATCACCAATCATTACACTCATATCAAAACTATCAGCATAAGAAGCGATGAGTTCCAATGCATAAGAAGCAATACCTCCCCCCAAAAACGAAGATGACGTCAACAATAATTTCATAAACAAATTCTTTAAGAAATCACTACACAAAATAATTGCTATACAAATTATACATAAAACCAATCATTACATACATTAATACAAAATTCATATAAATCTTGCGAATATTTGGAGTAACTGATTTTTCAAGAGAAATGCCAGACATTACTATATACAAGAAAAATGGAATCATCGTAAAATAACGATTAAAAAAAGTAATATTATCAAGAACACTAAAGTATATAACAAATGATATGTACGCCATCAAAAAGGACAACTTACAAATTTTATGATATTTCTCATCTAGTGTTTTATTATACATTCCTTTCATTCCATAATATATAGGAGGAATTATTACAAATCCGAACAAAAACCTTAGAATACTACCAACAGTTGAAACATTTGTAGCATATTCTCCTTCTGTGTAAGTTTCATATTTCTCGATTGATATAGAGCCATCCATGACAGAAGAACCTAGAAATACAAGATAATATTTATTAAACAACATCACCATTATAGGGAATAAAACCAACAAAATATACATTCTTGTCTTTGTTACTTTAAAAAAAGTAAAAGAAGTCAATAGAATAGGTAATATCATTGAGGAATGGGCCTTCCATGATAAAAAAACAATACAAAGTCCTATAGCCTGCTTATATAATTTATTTTGACTTAAGAAGGTATAACCAAACAAAAATATACTATAAGCTAATACGGCTCTCGTACTTCCATAACTCGACATTGGTATGAGGGCAAAGGAAAATAATGTTATCAGATTATCTACTTGCAAACGTTTTATAGACCAAATGGATAAAAAAATTGCACTTCCATAAACAATAATTTTCCAAAGAATAAAACTTCGGGTATACATTGCTATAAAAACATATAACTCTTCAAAGCTAAAAAAATCCAATAAGAAAAAGTTTTCGTAACCACCTTCTACAAATTCTTGATAACGTTTATTATCTCCTCCCCAACCCGTATAAAGAGAATAGGCAAATACTAAAGCAAAAACCACACACAGAGCTTTAACTTCTGAAGAATATACTAATTTATATAATTCTTTCCTCCTATTAATTAATGAATAAATAAAAATTATACAAATAAACTGCAATGCAAAATTATAAATATATCCCATGATCAATTATATTGTATCAATTCGATGCCACTTTTTTGGAACGAAGAATAAATCTTTGAAGATACTTCAACAAACTCTGAACCATCGTAAAATACTGAAAGCAAATTAACCGCCACAATACTCATATCTGGACATAGCTTCTTAGAATTTATCAAGGCTGAAGATGTAAAACCATAAATAATTGCAGACGAATTCAACAATTTAACCAAACATTCAAAAGGCAATGGAAACTTTATTATTCGAATTCCTAATTCAGAGAAAGAATATTCGATTTCTGCAGGATGACTAACATATAGGACCTTGCACTTTTTTGTATCTGCTATAATTGCTTTGATAACTTTTGAATAACTTTCCTTTGACAATACATTCATAGCAATAAACGGCTGCCCAATAATCACTTTTTCATATAACTTTAATTCTGAGCCATAGTCAATCAAATTAATATTCTTTGAAAGATAATCAAAAGTATTCTTCAATACGACATCTGATGTAATAAATTTCAAATCATATAGCGAAAAGAACTCTATCTCTGATTGAACAATTCTCTTAAAGTTATTATAAAAAAGACACTTATAAAAAAGACTACATTCGCTTGATTTATCACAAGAATTTGACAATTTCTCTTTAGCTCGAACTTCGGCATAAAAAAGCGATAATGTTCCATCATCCACCACAACGCCATGAGCACATTTTCGAAAAAGGAAACCGCAGTCAACCAAATACTTATGTTTTAAAGAATTATAATTACCAATTATAAGAAGATCATACCTATTCAACAACGTCAATAAATAGATTAGTACTTTAGCATATATAAAATCAATATGAACCAATAGATAATTACTAATACTCGTACTATGAACCTTATTGAATACTCCTCGATACAAATCTAAGTTCAATAAGCGTTCAAGTTGCTCTCGTCGTGATCGACTTGAACAATCAAGAATCAATGTATTATCTTTGACTTTTGCCAACATTACACGCTCCACTGCATTTATAAATTGCAACTGAGTACTCACTATTGAGATAGTTTTCATTTCTACTTATTAGCGTTATACTTCTCTTTGAATATCTCTTTCTTAACAATAATTATATTCAAAAAATAACTGATAATATATCCAATTGAAAGACCTGCTGACATTGCTATCAAGATGTAATCCCTGTATAGAATAATCAATAATGCTGGTAGCCCCGCAAACAATAACATATCCATCAGTTCAAGCAGTATAACCAATTGATACGACTTAATCATTATCAAGAAGCCACGAGTATAGAAGGTTGTGCTAAACATAAAACCAATTATCATAATACAAATCGGAATAATCGATTCATTATACTCAGGGAAGAAATTAGAAATTACATACGGACAAAACGCAACACCGATAACTGCCATCGGTATCAGACATATGGGCATCCATATAGTAATTACTTTGAAATATGGCCATAAATCACTAGCATTTTTTGTTTGAGCATATTTATATCCCATTTGAGGGTGTAAAAACTGTGCTATCTGATTAGGAATCATATTAACCAATGCACGAACGGTTAATGCTGGATTGAAAAGTCCCACAGAAGAGATACTACCCAAAAACAATAACATTAACGTAGGAGCACTGGCTGTCGTGTTCTTTATCTGACTGAATACTGTCATAAAAATGCCTCGTTTCAACAAGCAAATAAAATCCGTTTTGAAGAACTTAGGTTTAAGCTTTCGGTAAGGTGCTTTTATGTACATACCTATCGTAAATACAAATTCAATACCGACATGAAATATCAAAAGGCCATAGTATTGATATCTGTAGATAGCATACACCAGTAATATCTTTGAAAAAATCTCCCATTTATATATGTTGGCCAACTTATCAAAAGCTTTAGCACTACGGAATGTAGCTATGTAATGTAGCCTAAAGCAGGATAGTATGGCAATGAACGAAATTGCAATAGTACCAAAAAGTATTTCATTAGATACACCTCTTAATGACAAATATGAAACAACGATGGAAGTCAAAAGAATCAGTATTGAAGCTAATGAAATTGCAAAAGCTAAACCAACACATACAAGTCGCTCTGCTCTTTCTTTGTCATTTGCTCCTAACGCCAAAGGAAGTTCCAAATTCAAGCCACTCTGAATTCCTAATTGCAGAAATGGCAAATATAGATTAATAACACTCAACGACTGCCATAAACCTAACAATTCAGGCCCTAGCCATCTCATGTTCAAGAATCCTATAATCATCGTACAAACAGATGATACAGTACTAAATAGGCTATAATTCATACCAGACCTCAACAATCCGTTTGATTTTACCTTTACAAGAAGTGACATAAACAATTATATACTATTATTTCTATAATTTATTTCAAATGTTTCACCAAATCCTTGGCCTTCTGATATTCCTGTGGAGTACCGATATCAATCCAAGTACCATTAAGCGGATAACGAATTACTTTTTTACCTTGAGCAATGAGTTTCTCCACAAGATGAGTAGCATGGAAGAAGGTGTCTTTCGGAATCTCTGCAAGGGAACGTTTCTTGATAAGGTAGATACCAGCATTGGCATAGTAGTTATACTTGGGTTTCTCGATAAGTCCCTTGATATTGCGACCGTCAAGATCGAGGATTCCGAGTTCGATGCTGATATTATAAGGAACAGCAGCTACCGACATCTCAGCATCATGCATCTGGAAGTGAAGAAAGAAGTCCTCATAATCAATGTTGGTGAAGAGATCGGAGTTCATCACAAGAACATTATCGTTGTAAAAAGTGTTCACAAACTTAATGCTACCAATAGTGCCAAGGAACTTAGGCTCACGAAAGGTATGTACCTGTACACCATTACGAGGGGTAGCAAAGTGCTCCTCGATCTGCTCCCCAAGGTAGTTAACAGTCACATTGATATGTTGCACTCCATACGAAACCAGACGATCCACATTATGATCAATGATACACTTGTCTCCCACTTCAAGTAATGGCTTTGGAGTCTTCTCCGTAAACGGACGAAGACGTTCCCCCTTACCACCGGCCATCAGTACGGCATCGATAGGAAGCATGGATTTGTATTTCTGCAGATTGACGACATCCACTACACGTTTCTGGCCATCAAGAATAGGAATAAACATTATGCGACGATCACGGAAAGATTTCAAATGCGCAACATCATATTCCTCCTCTTTGATGAACTTGAAGTCACGATGCATAATCTTGCTCACGGGATCTGTGAGTTCCGCACCTGCAATGAGACCTCTACGGATATCGCCATCAGTTAGAGAACCAACCATTTGCTGATCGGAATTCACAACAACGAGCGATTCTCCATCGTGAGTTATGTTGTTTATTGCAATGAGAGCATCCTTGACGGTTGCGGACTCAATAATTATATATTTTCTCATATCTCTACCAATTTATCTTTCAACATGATTTCCGCAATCTTCCAATCGAGCATATTATCGAAATCTACAAAATGTAATTTGTCTATAGGATATTTTCTAATTCGACCAAAGCGAATTAAGCATCTCTATTTTAATATTTTGTAATTAAAATATAAACAACTCCATTCAACAGCCCTACATATCCTAGAAAACATATCACTTAGTTTTTTGTTTTAAAATAGCCTCAGCCAACATAAAATCATATATATCATCAATGTCTATGGAGGACTCTTTAGGCATCACGTATTTCACTCGCCTGTTAAATCCACCAAGCCCCTTATTTTTGAAAGATTGCAAGTTGATAACATATATAGCTCCATTAAATTCATAGAATGTAGAAAAATTTTGTCTGCCTCCTGCATTTTTGTTATATACTAATTCTACATAACCATCTTCATTATCATTACACAAAACTGCAGGAGCATGAGACTTTACAACCGACACAACCATATCTATATCATCTCTATACAAAGCTAACGCTTCTTTTATTTCATCTACCTTACGTAACGGAGAAGTCGGTTGTAACAATAAAATTCGATTATATTGTTTCCCTTTCTCTTCATAGAACTTTACAGCATGAAGCAAAACATCATTGGTTGTCGCTGTATCAGAAGCAAGCTCCGCCGGTCTAACAAATGGGACCTTCAGTCCATATTGCTCAACCACATCTATTATCTTCGGGTCATCTGTCGAAATACAAATGTTATCATCAAATGTTATTGCACGAGCAACATCTATAGAGTAACATATCAACGGCTTATCACCAAGATTCTTTATATTCTTTCCTGGCAACCCTTTGCTTCCTCCACGTGCAGGAATCACTACTAATATATCATTCATATTTTAAGTTATAAAATGATTTTGTTTTCAAATCAGTAAGGTTTACCGTTTTAATGATATCATATATACATTCGGCCGTATTTTCCTTTGCATAAGGATTCTCACAAGTTTTAGTGTAGTTCTGTACCTTTTCAGAAAGACATCGTTTCAACCCTTTTAGAACTTCTTCTTTTGAAGTCCCACAATTGATAACACTCTTTGAAGCTAATCTTCCTTTTTGTCTGTCTCCGATATTTAGTGTCGGTATAGCAAATGAAGGAACCTCAATAATACCACTAGAAGAATTTCCAACAACTGCTTTCACAAATTGAAGAGTAGACAAGTATCTTCTTAATCCTAATGATACAAACGCTTTTGCTGAATCAGGATGTTGGCTCACATATTCTTCGATAGCTAAAGCTATAGCATCTCTTCCTATATCAGAATTTGGCATGGTGAATATCACTTTCAAATTATTCATTTCCCCCAATGCAGAAATAAATTCATGAATATCTTTTACGGAATCACCTCCAAGTGTAACAGGGTGATAAGTTACAAGAATCGTGTTATTGGAAAATTTGAAATTCAATGATTTTTCAAGTTCTGCTTTATTCATGAGCGGAATAGACTTAATGTTTTCTACTCCCAATGACCCCACATTGAAAACCCTCTCCGGCTGTTCTCCCATTTGAATAACTCTATACCGATATTCCTCACATGATGTAAAATGAAGAGAAGACATTTTCGTAACAGAATGGCGAATTACATCGTCAAAGGCACCTTCTGTCACTTCTCCACCATGAATATGAGCAATAGGAATTTTATGTATTAACGCAACTTCTGCCGCTACAAGAATTTCATAGCGGTCTCCAAGCAAAACTACTATATCAGGACTAAGTTCTGACAATGCTTTGTTCATGCCTGTCATTTCCTCTGCCATTGATTCTATTATTCCATTAGCATCATCAGAAGGTTTATTCATGTATACCTTACGATCTATTTGAAAACCATCTTTCTCTATTTCTAGATAGGTTTCACCATATTCAAGCATAAGGTGCATGTTGGTTACTATAATTTGTAATTGTAATTCGGCATCCTCGTGAACCAATCGCACTAACCTGCTCAGCAAGCCATATTCTGCACGTGTACCAGTTATAAAACATATTTTTCTCATAACTCAATAAGTTCGTCAGGTTGATAATTCTTTATGGCTTTCGTTCCTATTACTATTTCCCATTGCATTGGTGATATTCCCGAGCCAGGCCTTTTTACTGTCAAATTATTATCTGTCAACACTTCACCTTTCTTAATATTCGTTTTTGCAACAATACTTTTTCTTGCCACGCATATATTCGCACATTCTGATTCGGAAATGCTCTTTCTCCCTGTACCTAAGGCTTGTTCTATATTTCTAATAGCAGTAACCATTGCCTTTAGTTCATTGGGTTCCAAAGAAGCTTTGTGGTCTGGTCCTTGCATATTCCGATCCAAAGTGAAATGTTTTTCTATTACTTGGGCACCAAGTGCAACTGCAGCAATAGGTACTTCAATACCCCGTGTGTGATCTGAATATCCAACAATCGTACCAAAATCATTTTTGATAGTTAACATAGCTTTCAGATTAACATCTTTCATTGGAGTTGGATATTGTGTGTTGCAATGCAGTATTGTAATTTGATCCTTACTTACTCCATTATTCAACAAGACATCCATTGCATTCTTGATATCCTGTTCGTCACACATACCAGTAGACATTATCACTGGTTCACGAAAAGTTGCAATTTTTTTAATAAATGGATAATTGGTTATTTCACCAGAAGGGATTTTCCATAGATTTAAACCTAAAGAGTGTAGAAAATCTATACTCTCTAAGTCAAAAGCCGTTGACCAAAATCGAATGTTTCTTTCGTGGCAATAAGAAATAAGTTCCTTATGGGCTTCATCCGAAAGTTCCAACTTCTTCAACATTTGGTATTGAGAATCATCTTCATCTCCAATATTATACTTTTGATAATCAGCTTTCTTAGCCCCTTTAGAGACCAATTTGTCAGCCTTGAATGTTTGGAACTTAATGATATCAACACCTGCATCAACAGCAACATCAATAAGTTTTTTAGCTATTTCAAGAGAACCATTATGGTTAACGCCTGCTTCTGCTATAATAAGTGTATGGCTCATGCTCATTTTATAAATCTTGCTGGATTTCCAACATATAAACCTTTATCAAATAAATTCTTACAAACAACAGACCCTGCTCCAATCACAATATTATCCCCAATAGAGGTATTATTTACAACGACAGAACGACTGCCTATAAATACATTATTCCCAATATTGCATGTACCATTAACCATTACCCCCGTAGAGATATGGCATTGATTGCCAATTACTGTATCATGTTCTATATTAGCAAAAGAATTTATTATGACATTATTGCCAACCTTCGCTCCTGCATTTACTAATGCATTATGCATGATAACAGTTCCTTCGCCTATAATGGCGTAGTCTGAAATATGAGCACTAGACGCAACAATAGTTGCCAACTTTCCCCCAAGTTCTTTTACCCTATTGTATAACTTGATGCGAAGGATCGGATTTTTGACAAAACCTACTGTAATAACAAACTCTGTTTTACCTATATATTGAGGGATATCATCATCAACACCTACAACCTTATAGTTTAAGACTGTTTTTCCAACTTCTTCAAGACGACCCAATATTCCAACTATGTTGTAGCCTGCAGACTCTGCAACATCAATGACTGATTTACAATGGCCACCACCACCAATAAGAATAAGATATTTATTCATCCATTTCTATTTTTGAAGCACGAACAAAACCATCTATCACTATATATCCAACTGTTTTATGACAATATGAGCAATCTATATCTTCTTCCTCTTTACCACCAGGAACTCCCATCAGAATTTTTTGAACTCAAAATGTTTCTTTACTCTTAAGATACTTTTTTTATAAGTCACAACTATATTACAACCTTACACTACTCGGGATATTAACCACTCGATCCGCAAACCAAATAGTGTTCTTCAAACTATCACTCTCGCAATTCTCAAATATCGGCAAACGATTCATAAGTTCCCAAATAGGGCGAGTCATTACACCATTATCATTTGTTTGCTCTAAAAAATCAAGTTGAGCTTCCTTATCTTTCAAGATAATAGCATTCAACCAATAGTTTGAACGAGTGTCAGGAGAATCAACGAAGAATTCAATATCTGGTATATTTTTGAAAAATGCTTCATACTCTGCAGCAACCTCTCGTTTACTTGTTATATATCTATCAAGGTTTTCCAATTGAGCACAGCCAAGCGCTGCGTTGATATTGGGCATACGATAGTTGTAACCAATATAATCATGACGGAACTCCCAACGATGAGGAATTTTAGCCTGGGTTGTCAAATGTTTGGCGAAGGCGCTAAGTTCTTCATCATTGAAGAGCAGCATTCCACCACCACCAGTAGTAATAGTTTTGTTCCCGTTGAAAGATATAGCACCTACCTTACCGAAGGTACCGGTGTGCTTACCCTTATAGGTAGAGCCAATAGATTCAGCCGCATCCTCAACAAGTTCAATATGCCACTCTTTACAGATTGCTGCAATTTCTTCGATACGAACAGGATGACCGAAGGTATGCATAGGTATGCAAGCCTTGATTCTACGACCTGTATTCTTGTTGTAGCAAGCAAGTTTATCCTCTTCGTATACAAAATCCTGACTCTTGGGAAGATCTGTAACACGAGTATTCTTTCGCACCTCTGCATTCTTGGTGAGCCATTCTTTCAAAGCATCAGGCGAAAGTCCCATAGTAAAACGATCTACATCAATGAACACGGGGTAAGCTCCAATGTACGAGAGCGAATTACAAGTAGCAATAAAGGTAAGGGCCTGTGTTAACACCTCGTCATCCAGCTTAACACCTGCCAATAAAAGCGACATGTGAAGAGCGTTAGTACCATTTACGCAAACAACAGCACGCTTAGCCCCAGTGTATTTAGCTATTTCCTCTTCGAAGCGATCGACGAACTTTCCCACAGATGAAACAAAAGTAGTGTCAATACACTCGTTAAGATATTTCTTTTCATTACCTGCAAATACAGGAACGGCAAGAGGAGTAAAATCTTTATTGCCATACACAGACTTAATGAAGTCTATTATCTTTTTGTAATCAGCCATTTCCGTAAAATGTTAATTTGTTAGATTGTCAAGCATTAATTCACATCTTTTGATCGAGATTCTTACCCTTCTCCTCGTGCTCAAAGTTAGGGATGAACTTCTTGATTGATTCTACTACTTCTGCCTTAGTGAAGTCATCTTTCCGGAAGATGCTTTCGAGCTCAGAAAAGAAACTGTTGATTTCAGACATTGGACGACGAGTGGTCTCTTCTACAACACCAAGAGCTTCAAAACGATTCATGTTAATTTTCTCTCCTAGAACATAAAATTCTTCGTAAGCCTTTTCACCAGTAGTATCACTTTTGAAATAGAACACAGGATAGGCTTCACTTTCATAACTCATATCAGCAGCAAACCTCTTTGCCTCAAGATCATTCTTACATTCTACCTTTGTGAAACCTTCCGCTTTAATAAAGTTATCACAAATATCCGAAAATGTCAGCATCTGCTTCTCTACTAACTTCGGGAAAAATACTTCACCGCCATTACCGAGAATACAAGCCAACATACAAATCTGTCCCGCTTCTTCAGGTGAAACGAAATAACGTTTCACATCAGAAGGAGCTGCTAACGGCTGTTTTTTCTGCAAACGATGAATCCAACAATCTGGCAAAGAACCACTAGAAAAAGCAACATTGGCAAAACGTGCAGTAGTGACCTTAAAATGTTCATTGTATGCCATAACCAAATCTTCCATAATACGCTTACTTGCACCCATAATATTCACAGGATTTGCAGCCTTGTCAGTACTTACACAGAAAAAATGCTTGGGAGGATATACACAAAGCAAATCCATCAGTTTTTTAGCCTTAATGTCATTATTTTCAATTAGCGCCTGTACGCTATATTTGTCCTTCTCGGAACGTACGTGCTTGTGAGCCGAGAAGTTTGCCACAATATCAAAACCTTTCTCCTCGCAAAAAATGCATTCAAAAATGGGATCTGCAAAGTTGAGTGTATAACAGCGAAACTCTTCTGGCACATAAAGACCTTCCGTAGCACGAAGATCACGAACCAATTCTGCTAGTCCGTTTTCATTTAAATCGATAACTACCATACTTTTAGGCTCAAAGCGGAGAACAGCCTTTATAAATGAAGAGCCAATAGAACCTGCTCCACCTATCACACAAACTTTCTTCCCCTTGATTTCTTGAGTGAGTCTCTTTTTACTTGCTTCAATATCTGTTACAAACATACTGACTGGACGATTAATCACATAGTCAGCGATAAACTTATCTAAGTTAAACATGATTCGTCCTCCAATATTTAATCCCTCCCAAAGATATCCCGAGTATAAACCTTATCCTCCACATCCTTAAGATTATCATCAAAACGATTCGCAATGATAGCCTTGCTCACCTCCTTGAATTTGGCAAGATCGTTGACAACTTTGCTACCAAAGAAAGTTTCACCATCTTCAAGGGTTGGCTCGTAAATAATCACTTCTGATCCCTTGGCCTTTATACGCTTCATGATCCCCTGGATAGCGGACTGACGGAAATTATCAGAGTTCGCTTTCATCGTCAAGCGATAAACCCCAATGGTGCAAGCGTGCTCTTTACTTGAATCCCATTGCCCATTCTCACTATAATAACCAGCCTTTCTCAGTACTGCATCAGCAATATAATCCTTCCGGGTCTTGTTCGACTCCACTATGGCAGACATCATGTTCTGTGGTACGTCTTGATAGTTAGCAAGCAATTGCTTGGTGTCTTTCGGCAAACAATATCCCCCATAACCGAAAGAAGGGTTGTTATAATGCGTACCGATACGGGGATCAAGCCCCACTCCCTCTATAATTGAGCGTGTATCGAGCCCTTTCATCTCGGCATACGTATCAAGCTCGTTAAAATAACTCACTCGCAGGGCTAGATAAGTGTTAGCAAAAAGTTTCACTGCTTCCGCCTCCTTCATCCCCATGAAGAGTGTGTCAATATCCTTCTTGATAGCCCCCTCTTGTAAAAGAGCCGCAAATGTCTTGGCTGCCTCTTCCAACATTTCAACATCCGTCACGGCCTTTATCGCCTCGTTTTCCTCTGTTAATCCGGGTTTGTTTATGATTTTGGGATATCCAACAATAATTCGGCTCGGATACAGGTTATCATACAAGGCTTTACTTTCACGCAAAAACTCCGGGGAGAAGAGTAAATTAAACTTTTTCACTCCCCTTTGAGCATACTTGACATAGAGATTGCGGGTGTACCCCACGGGAATAGTACTCTTAATAACCATCACCGCATCGGGATTTACCTCTAGAACCAAATCGATCACCTCTTCCACACGTGAAGTATCGAAATAGTTCTTCACCGGATCATAATTAGTCGGGGCCGCTATCACGACGAAATCCGCATCCTTGTAAGCATCCTTACCATCGAGGGTCGCCACAAGATTCAAAGGCTTCTCTGCCAAATATTTTTCAATATAATCATCTTGAATCGGAGAGACCCTATTGTTCAATTTCTCCACCTTTTCAGGAATCACGTCTACCGCCTTCACTTGATGATACTGAGACAACAGCGTCGCTATACTTAAGCCAACATAACCAGTCCCGGCCACGGCGATTTTTATATCTTTAAATTTGTTCATGATAAGAATGTTTGTTATTTCATTTTACTCATATCACACAAAATCATGTGATTAATTTTTATTTTCCAAAAATTTTTTGATCGCCTCCACATGCCTCATCCCGTGTACATCCCCCGCGTAATAATCAATCAATCCCGCATCGTGCAACCTTTCCGCACCCCGTTGCGCCTCCTTCCCGTAATACCCTGCAAACGAGAGGATATTCACCTGTAACCGACAATTCTTGTTCTTCAACTCCTTCCCGTGTCGAACGATATCATCCTCCCAAAAAACATAACGCTCCGGATGAGCCAACACCACCTCGTATCCCCTGGCCTGTAATTCGAACACCACCTGATCGAAAAAAGGTGAGGGAGATAAAAAGTTATGTTCTACCAGTACCCGGTTATTGTCCCCGGACAGGATCTCTCCCCGTTCGATCAAACTCAACATATATTCCCCGACACGATACTCGGCTCCTAAATCCAATTCTATCTCTACTCCCTCCTTTTGCAAACCAGCTCGAAGATCTTCCAACAAGGGATGAAGATTTTCCCGTCCATTCATCAAGGCAGGAAAATAAACGTGGGAAGTACATGTCACTCTTTTCACTCCCAACCTAGATAAGCCTTTCAACACCATGATTGCCTCCCCATAAGTTCTAACCCCGTCATCTACTCCGGGCAAAACATGCGAATGAATATCATGGGTATAATCAAAATGTACCTTCTCCCGTTTTCGAAACCACCACATGACTATAACTTACCCTCTTATCTATTTTGCTTGTTGTAATAATTACCGTAACCATACTTGTAATAGTGTATTCTCCTAGATACCCCGTTAACCAGCACCCCGCAATTCGTCACGTGATGCTCGCTTTCCAGTACTCGCAAGGAAGATAACACCCCTCGCGGCAACACGTTCAAGCGAACAACACACAAACAAGCGTCCGCTTGCTTGACCATCGTCAAAGCATCCGCAAGGATTCCCACCGGGGGAGTATCTAGGATAATGCAATCATATTCTCCCCTCACCTCTTCCAACAATGTCTTGAACCTATCGCTTGAAAGCAGTGCTACCGGGTTCGGCGGGACGTCTCCCCCGAACAACACGCTTAAATTGTCTTCTAGCAAATGTACCAACCGTCTCCATTCCGGTTCCATCCCTGCCAGGTAAGCCGACAAGCCACGGGAATAATTCTTATGAAGATACGAGTGTAACTGAGGATTTCGCAGATCACAACCAACCAGTAACGTCTTTTTACCCGCCTTCGCGTAAGCCTTCGCCAAGTGAGCAGCCACCAGTGTCTTCCCCTCCCCGGGAACCCCGGAAGTCACCAGTAACACGGGACAAGCTTTCTCGCCCAACATATAGTTCAGTTTCTCCCGTACCACTTGCATCGATTCCGACAAGGAAAAATTTTCCCGTAACAGGGGGACCTCTTCTTGAGATAACTCGGGTATATCTCCCAGCACGGGGAACGGTAACGACCGTTTCACCTCATCAACGGAACGAACCTTGTCGTTCAACATCTCCAGCAAGAGGATAATCCCGACCGGGATACCCACGCCCAAAAACAACCCCACGAGCATGATCAACGCCTTGTTCGGCTCTACAGGAGCATTACCCGCTGACGGGTCTTCTATAATTTTAGCCGTCGCCACGTAGATCAATTTAGCGATCTCCGCCTCCTCCCGCTTTTGCATCAGGAAAAGGAAAAGGTTCTCCTTCAGTTCCTGTTGACGAGCGATGTCTCGATACTGTTTTTCCTGCGTGGGAACCGAGGTCAGCAGCTCGTTCACCGACGCGTTCTCCTTCTCCACACTCTTTAGCTTGATCAAAAGGCCGCTCTCCACGTTGGCGATCGTCTCCTGTATGTTCTTTTTCAATCCTTGCAACTGGGTATTTAGCCCGATTACAATCGGGTTACTCTCGCTGGCACTCTGCAGCAACTTGCCCCGGCGCAACACCATCTCGTTATAGCGGGAGATCCCCGCGTTCAAACCCTCGTCCGAGAGACCCAAGTTTTCCGGCAACAGCGAGAACTCTTCCGCCCGTTTCTGCGTGATCGCCGCCCGGATGCTTCGCAACACGTCCAGCTCCGTTTGCAATTTCATCAACTCCGCCTCCGACTGTTTCTTGCGTTCCATCACGAAAGCGGCATCCGAGGTGATATCCGTTAATTTATTCGTCTTCTTGAAGTCTTCCGCCCGTCGTTCGATCGTTCCCAACTCCTGGTTGATCACGTCCAGCCGCTCGTTGATGAACTCCACCGTCGCCTCTGACACGATCCTCTTGTTATCGACACCGTTCTGGTTGTATCGCTTGACAAGGGCGTTTATCACCGCAATTCCTCTCGCCGGTACGGCGTCTTTCAAGGAAACCAGCACGGAGTTCGTGTTCTTTACCAGGATCTGCACGTTCAAGTTTTTTGAAAAAACATCCGTCGTTTTTCGGAAACTAGACAGATCAACCCGGATTTTTTCCTTGGAAGTAACTTTCCTGTTAGGCTCGATCGAGAGGTTATAGTCTCCCATGGGAACGCTCTCCGAGTAATGACCGCTCCACATCTTCTCCCCGTCAAGATTCATCAATATCACGAGGTTCGCCGTGTCCAACAACACGTGAAAAGACGTGTCCCGGATCT
>ERZ791808.1375-NODE-1375-length-18867-cov-2.655911_pt1 | contig 18867 bp, 24 predicted proteins | sample MGYA00510305_ERZ791808 | MGnify/ENA primary metagenome ERZ791808 (study PRJEB30046, sample SAMN00792024) | human gut metagenome | study: EMG produced TPA metagenomics assembly of the A metagenome-wide association study of gut microbiota in type 2... | reverse complement strand
ACGATGATGGACTATGTGGATACCGTGGAGGAAGAGATCGTGGAAGGCATGGAGGACGCAGGTGAGGAACATCACCACAGCCATGCGTCGGCAGACGATACCCATGATGACCACGACCATGATGAGGCGGTCCATGCTGATGACGATGATCATGATCACGATCACGATGCGGAAGATCATGACCACACGGATGATGAACACGATCATGATGCGGAAGATCACACACACACGCACGATGATGACGACGCGGATTACGAGATCGAATATGACGAGCACATCTGGACTTCCCCGGTGAATGCCATGAAGATCACCCAGGTGATCGCGGACACGCTTCAGGAGATGGATCCGGCAGACGCGGACATCTTTGCGGCAAACGCAGAGGATTATCTCGGAAAACTTAAAAATCTCGATCAGGAATTCCGCAATGTGGCAGACGGCGCGGACTTAGACCTCATTGTCATGGCGGACAAGTTTCCGCTCCGCTATTTTGCGGACACTTACGGACTCCGATATCGGGCAGCGTTTTCCGGCTGCGCCTCCGACACGGAGCCAAGTGCCAAGACCATCGCCTATCTGATCGACAAGGTGCGGGAGGAACAGATCCCGGCGGTCTACTATCTGGAGCTTTCCAGCCACCGGGTGGCGGAGATCATCAGCGAGGAGACCGGCGCGAAGCCGTTGTTATTCCACTCCTGTCACAACGTGACGCGAAGGGAGTTTGATAACGGCGTCACCTATCTGGAACTGATGGAGCAGAATGTTGTCAATTTACGGGAAGGACTTTATCGATGAACCAGCCATTATTAAAATGTGAACATGTGGACTTTGGATATGAAAATTATGACGTGGTGAAGGACGTGTCCATGGAGATCAATCCTGGGGACTACCTCTGCATCGTCGGCGAGAACGGATCCGGAAAGAGCACCCTGATGAAAGGACTCCTGGGACTTATAAAGCCCACCGGTGGTGTCCTGACGCTGGCGGACGAGTTGAGACGGTCCGGAATCGGATATCTCCCGCAGCAGACCCCGGCCCAGAAGGATTTCCCTGCGACGGTACAGGAGGTCGTGATCTCCGGCTGCCTTGGAAAGCGTGGGAACCGACCGTTTTACTCGATGGAAGAGCGGAAGCTTGCGGCGGTCAATATGGAAAAGCTCGGAATCACGGATCTCAAAAAGAGCTGCTACCGGGATCTCTCCGGCGGACAGAAACAGCGTACCCTGATCGCGAGGGCCCTCTGCGCTACGGATAAGCTCCTGATCCTGGACGAGCCGATCACGGGACTTGACCCGGCATCCACCCAGGATTTCTACGCGGTGATCCGCCATCTAAACAGGGACGAGAAGGTGGCTGTCCTCATGGTCTCCCACGATATCGGAAATATCGTGACCCAGGCCAACAAGATCTTACAGTTGAAACAGACGGTCCAGTTTTACGGGACCGTGGATGAGTATAAGAAATCGGAATTCGGAAGAGAATTCCTCGGAGGTGAGAACTAAATGGGACTTTTACAGGAAATGTTTTCCTATCCGTTTCTCGTGCGGGCGATGATCGGCGGTATCTGTATCTCGCTCTGCGCATCGCTCCTGGGAGTCAGCCTTGTGCTGAAACGGTATTCAATGATCGGTGACGGACTGTCCCATGTTTCCTTTGGGGCACTCTCTATCGCGGTGGCCTTTAACTGGGCGCCTCTCGCGGTATCGATCCCGGTGGTGGCAGCGGCGGCGGTCCTGCTTCTTCGGATCACGGGAAACGGAAAGATCAAGAGTGACGCGGCGATCGCGATGATTTCCGCAGGATCTCTCGCCATCGGTATCATCGTCACATCCCTGACGACGGGAATGACGACGGATGTCAGCAGCTATATGTTCGGAAGTATTTTAGCAATGAGCCGCGAGGACATGTACTTAAGCGTAGTCCTGTCCCTGGTGGTCCTCGGCATGTTTGTGATCTGCTACAACAAGGTCTTTGCCGTGACCTTCGATGAGAGCTTCGCGAAGGCGACGGGTGTGCGGGTCTCCGCCTATAATCTTCTGATCGCGGTCCTGACTGCCATTACGATCGTTCTCGGCATGCGGATGATGGGTGCCATGCTGATCTCGAGCCTTGTGATCTTCCCGGCACTGACATCCATGCGGGTATTTAAGAGTTTCCTCGGCGTTGTGGTATCCTCGGGCGTTGTGTCTGTGGTGTGCTTCTTTATCGGACTCATTCTTTCCTATGTATATTCAATTCCGGCGGGAGCCAGCGTTGTTGTGGTGAACCTGGCGATGTTCGGGGTGTTCAGTGTCGTTCAGATGGTGAAGCAGTCGAGATAGGGGAGAAACAGCAGGATGCCAGCAGATACGTAATCGCAAGCGCTCAATGAGGTTGGATTTTGCCAGATCCTGAAGACTGTACAAGAAAACAATATTATATGAGAAAATTTCTCGTATTTCTGCCGCTTTCCAGACATCCGCTGGAAGCGGCAGTACTTGACTTTGTTAGAAAATGTGTTAAAGTTAGTAATTGGTAATGAAAAATGAAAGTGCGGCAGTGGATCTGGTCTGTATACAGTATAAAATTAAGGCGGACAGATAAAAATACAGGAATGCCGCGCGGATGGCAAGAAAGAGGTGTCATTATGACAAAAATTGATATTATCTCCGGTTTCCTCGGAGCCGGAAAAACAACATTTATAAAGAAGCTTCTGAAAGAAGCAATTGCGGGCGAGAAAGTAGTCCTGATCGAGAATGAATTTGGTGAGATCGGTATCGACGGCGGCTTCTTAAAGGATTCCGGCATCGAGATCCGTGAGATGAACTCCGGATGCATCTGCTGTTCCTTAGTCGGTGATTTCGGACGTTCCTTAAATGAAGTCCTTACAAAGTATACACCGGACCGTGTAATTATCGAGCCGTCAGGTGTCGGCAAGCTTTCCGACGTCATGAAGGCAGTCTGCGACGTTGCGGGCGAGATCGACGTTGTATTAAATGGTTCCGTGACAGTCGTTGACGCTCAGAAGTGCAAGATGTATATGAAGAACTTTGGTGAGTTCTTCAACAACCAGATCGAGAGCGCAGGAACGATCGTGTTAAGCCGTACCGATGTCGCTGACGCAGACAAGGTCGCTCAGTGTGTAGAGATGATCCGCGAGAAGAACCCGAAGGCAGCTATCGTTACAACTCCGATCGACAAGCTCACAGGCGAGCAGCTTCTTGAGATCATTGAGAAGCCGACAGATGATATGGCTGAGAAGCTCCTTGAGGAGGTAAAAGAGGGCCATCACCATCATCATGACGATGACGACGAGGAGTGCTGCTGTGGCCATCACCATCACCACCACGATGACGATGATGACGACGAAGATGAGCATGAGCACCATCATCACCACCATGACGATGACGAAGAGTGCGGATGCGGCCATCACCATCACCACGATGATGACGATGATGAGCACGAGCATCACCATCACCATGACAGCGAGTGCGGATGCGGCCACCACCATCATCACCACCACGATCATGATGCCGACGAGGTATTCACAAGCTGGGGTCTTGAGACAAACCGTACCATCACAAAGGAGAAACTCGAGTCCCTGTTACAGGAACTCGCACATTCCGAGAAGTACGGCCAGGTTCTCCGCGCAAAGGGAATGCTGCCGGATGCGGACGGAACATGGTACTACTTCGATCTTGTACCGGAAGAGACCGAGATCCGCACAGGCGCTCCGATCTACACAGGAAAAGTGTGCGTGATCGGTTCCAACCTGAAGGAAGACGAGTTAAAGGCTGCGTTTGAGGCTTAATGAACGTATTCTGCCAGGGTCAGGCTGCCAGATCTGCAGAACCTGTTCAGTGGCAGTTCCTGTCTGCGCAAGACGTGGGCAGGAACCATTTTATATAATTAGGAGAATAAGACAGTGAAACAGCAGGAAAAAATGCCGGTATTTGTCATCAACGGCTTTCTGGAAGCGGGAAAGACCCAGTTCATCACAAATACTTTACAGCAGGACTATTTCCAGGCCGACGGTACGACCGTTCTGATCCTCTGCGAGGAAGGCGATACGGAGTACGATAAGGAAATCTTAAAGAAAACAAGAACAAAGATCGTTACCGTGGAAGATATCTCCGAGATGGACGAGGATTTCTACGGACGGATCGAGGCATTATATGACCCGGCCCGCGTTCTCATCGAGTGGAACGGAATGTGGCCGCAGGATCAGCTGCAGCTCCCGGATACCTGGGAACTCTTCCAGCAGATCACGATCATCGATGGCTCCACCTTCGAGCTCTATTTAAGCAACATGAAGCCGCTCTTAGCGCTCCTTGTAAAGCGCTCCGAGCTTGTGATCATGAACCGCTGCGATGAAGTCAGCGATGAGAACATCACCCGCTACCGCCGCGGCTTAAAGGCTTTAAACCCGCAGGCAGAGCTGATCTTCGAGGACGCGGAAGGCGAGATCGAGCAGGAGGTTCTGGAAGAGGATCTTCCGTACGACATGAAGGCAGATGTGATCAAGATCGATCCGAAGGATTACGGCATCTGGTACATCGACGCCATGGATAAGCAGGACCGCTACGAGGGAAAAGTTGTGGAGTTCACCGGTATGGTATTAAAATCCCCGGAATTCCCGAAGAACTATTTCGTTCCGGGCCGAATGGCGATGACATGCTGCGAGGCAGATATGACATTTTTAGGATTTATCTGCAAGGCGCGTGAGGCGAGAAACCTTGAGACAAAGCAGTGGGTCAAGGTCCGTGCGAAGATCGCATACGAGTTCTGGCCGGACTACGACGGTGTCGGTCCGGTGCTCTACGCCGAGAGCGTGGAACCGGCGCAGGAGATCAAGGATATTGTGCAGTTCTAAATGAAGATTTCAGCTGAAAAACAGAAAATGCAGAATAATACCGGGTACGCTGGATGGAAAAACTGTCCAGCGTATTTTGATTTTCTCGAATTCCGAAGAAGCTGCCGTTGGCAGGCTCTGCGGGTTCCCATGTATTCAGAAGGGACTTCCAGTGAAAGCTTTAGCGGATATAAACAAAAGAAACGGACTTCGTGAGCCATATGAGATATGACTTTTGAAGTCCGTTTTTAATTCCAGGTCTAATTCATCGGTGCCACCGGAACCGGCCGTTCGCGGTCGAAGACCTGGGTCACATCGAAGAGGTCGCTTAAGTGGTCTTTTTCCGGATTCGTCTCCGGCAGGTCGTAGTACATGCGGTAGCCGTCCAGGTTCCGGCGTCCCTGGCGGAGATAGTCAGATCCAAACTGTACCCAGTACTGGCTGGAGTCTACATTGCAGAAGTAGCGGAAGCCCAGCTCATGGAGATATGCGTATTTTTCATTTTCCATTGTGTACGGATGCCAGTCGCCAACATCTGATCCGAATGGGTAGAGCAGGATATCCGTCTTTCCGATCAGGGATTCCACCCTGGAGGCCCACTTATCGGAGTCTGTCTTCACATCCTCAAAGGAGCGTTTCCCGAAATTGATATGTCCCCAGCTGTGGGAGGCGAGCTCCCAGCCGTTGTCCCTGAGACACTGTGCCACCTGGCGGACCGTCTCTTTATCGGCTTCAAAATTTGGGTTAGAACTCTCATAGGACGGATCCGTCCGGTATCCCAGAACGCCCTGATATCCGGTAAACGCCAGGACCGCCCGGGCACCCCGGTAGGAAAAATCAGGGTGTTCCGTGATAAAGTCCTCAAGGAGCGGCACGAGATCATAAGAGCCCACCGACACGGAGCCGTCATCCATCACCATCTCGCAGGTCGGCTTTCCGTTCTCGCCCACGATCATCCGGCTTGCGAAACCGTCACCGTCCATATACTCGTAATAGCAGAGGTCATCCTGGGACATGACAAAAGGAATCTTTCCAGGCGGCAGCATAATATCCCCCGCCACCATCTTCGTATTGCCGTTTTCGTCCGTTACCTCGTGGGCAATATCGTGGAGCTTTACGAGAACATATCCTTTCTCGTACATGGAATCCAGGATCTTTAAAAATTCGCTCTTCGTGGTCATCACCTGGTTGTAGCCCTTGGAATCTGCGTCCCCGTCGAAGGCTTTGGAGTTATCCATGATCAGGGAGTGGAAGAACACATGGGTGATCTTGTTTACATCCGCCCGGACGAGTGTGGATTTTGTCTCCTCGCAGGAGGCGAGAAGCTCCTTCACATCGGAATTCTCCGCGTAATCCGGGTTGGAGTTTAAGATCTCGATGGCAGCATCGTAGTCGTAGGTGACGAATTTTGCGTGAGCGCTGTTTAAAATCCCATCCAGGGCAGTATCGCCTGTATTGTAAGCGGCAGCCGGTACGGCGGCTTCCTGTGACTCCGGAGAAGCGTCTTCTCCGGATCCGCTCTCCGCAAGTGAAACGGTCGTTTTATCGTCTCCGGACGGATCGGATTCCGCCGAAGATTCAGAAGTGTTGTTTTTCAACTGTGTGGATAAGCGGCCTCCTTTTTTAAAGAGGAGCAGTCCGCCGATTCCCAGGAGAAGAACTCCGAGAACGATCAGCAGTATCGTAATATGAACTGTCCGCCGCCGTTTCCGCAGCTTTTCGCGGCTTGAAATATATGCGCGGCGCCTTTCAAAATCATTATTGTATTCCAAAATATCACCTCGTAATTTAATTCGTAACCGCCGTCCTTTGTCAGACAGAACAACGGATAAAATTCTGTATTTATTACTTCTATCATAGCACAACCCCATGTCCGACGCTACGAGAAATAGAAAAATTAAGCATTTTGTAAGCAGTGACATAAAGGGGGATGTCCGGGCCATATTTTATAAGGAGAAAAACTGGCTGAGAACATGAAAAGCGTGCCGCAGGGCAGAATAAAATGGCGTCCGGGCGGAGAAATTTTATGGAACAGCAGGCAGGTCGGGAGTAGAAATATGAGAGTGGGAAAAAGAAGCATTTGTGGGATCATGGCCGGAATCCTGTTCATGATGGAACCGGTGAGCGGATATGGGATGATGAGGGAAGGGACGTGGAAAAAGGATATAAGAAATCAGATCATGGAAATACAGCAGATGCAGCCGGAGCTGACACCGTACACCGGCCCGGAGATCACGGCTCCGTCCGCAATCCTCATGGAGGCATCCACGGGGACCGTGATCTGCGAGAAAAACGCGGATGAGCCGAGAAATCCCGCCAGTGTCACAAAGATCATGACGCTGATCCTGATCTTCGACGCCCTGCAGTCAGGGAAGATCCGTCTGACAGACGAGGTGGTGACAAGCGCCCACGCGAAATCCATGGGCGGATCCCAGGTGTTCCTGGAGGAGGGCGAGATCCAGACAGTGGAAACTCTGATTAAGTGCATCGTCATCGCCTCCGGCAACGACGCGTCGGTGGCAATGGCTGAGTTTATCGGAGGCGATGAGGGGACTTTTGTGAAGATGATGAATGAGCGGGCGAAAGGCCTGGGGATGGAGCACACGAAGTTCATTGACTGCTGTGGACTCACGGATTCCCCGGAACATGTGACTACGGCGAGGGACATCGCGCTGATGTCCAGGGAACTTATCACAAAATACCCGCAGATCACAAACTACACGACGATCTGGATGGAGAATATCACCCATGTGACGAAGCAGGGGACAAAGGAGTTCGGTCTCTCAAACACAAATAAGCTCTTAAAGATGGCGACGAATTTCGAGGTGACGGGGCTGAAAACAGGTTCCACCAGTATCGCAAAATACTGTCTCTCCGCCACAGCAAAAAAGGACGGCGTGGAGCTTATCGCCGCGATCATGGCGGCACCGGACTATAAGGCAAGATTTAAGGATGCTGTGACGCTTTTAAATTATGGGTTTGGAAACTGCAGGCTCTATAAGGATGAGACGCCGCCGGAGCTTCCGAAACTCTCCGTGACAGGCGGAAAAGAGCCGGAGGTGGAACTTTCCTACGGCGAGACCTTTACATATCTGGGACTCCACGGCGAGGACTTTTCCGGCGTGGAGCGGGAACTGATGCTGGAAGAGAGCGCAAAGGCCCCGGTAAAGGCGGGAGACCAGCTTGGAACGCTGCACTACCGGTTTAATGGGGAGGAGATCGGAAACATCCCTGTCATTGCGGACCGGGATGTGGATCCCGCTGGATTTTCTGACTATGTGAAGTGGATGATGGGATGGTGGAGAATGAGAGGAGAGGAAGTATAAAAATATCGGAGAGATCTGAATTTAAATGATTAGTAACCTCAGTACTTTCATAGTTACAAGCAAAAATCACTCGAGATCGGCTGTGCCGATGGGATTTTTGCCTTCCAGCTTATGTTTTCTTACGGTCAGCGCAGCAAGTGCGCAGACCTGCTGAACAGTTACAATGATTAAAAAAATTCAGATCTCTCCGATTAAAAAGTTATTTCTCTGCGGCTGCCTTCGCAAACTCCGTCTTCACAAGATCCTCATAAGGAACCCGCGTGTCAAGCTCCCCGGCTTCCTCCAGAATGTTCTCAAGAAGCTCAAAGCTTTCCTTCTCAAAGACCGTATTTCCTTTCCAGGTATCCTGCTCTTTGTAACGGTCCACGATGATGGCGATCTTTTCGGTGTCGGTCTCCTTAAACTGCGGTTTGATCGTCTCGGCAATCTCCTCGGCGGAGTGGGTGTTCACGTAGTCGAGGCCTTTCTGGATCGCGTTTGTGAATTTCTGGATGATCTCCGGGTGCTTTTCGATATAGCTCTTCTTGGCACTGTAGGCCGTGTAGGGCACATAGCCGGAATCTTTTCCGAGGGATGCGACTACATAGCCGTTTCCTTCCTGTTCCAGGGCTGTGGCGAAGGGTTCGAACTCGACGGTGTAATATAGAATACTGCCCTTGCATTTATAACAATAATTTCACATCTTTTATCTGCCTGGTTTCTGGATCCACCAGGATTTCTTCAATTGTTTGTTTCCAAAAGGCACGTTTGTGTTCATTGTCTAATCGCACATAAAGACTCTTCCAGTCACCAGAAAAACGTTCTGATACGCATTTTAAATTTTTCTTTTGCAATTCCGCTTTTTGATCACTTACTTCGGAAAGAGCTGCTGTGAGGCGGATATATTCCTGGTCATAATAATCATCAGAAAGCCGCCCTTTTTGATACATTGTGTTTAAGCGATTGATTTCATCCTGGATGGACTGGGTCGATCGGGCTGGCTTGGCAGAAGCTCCTGATGGTTCCAGACATATATCGATTCGAGCTGCTTCAAGGATGGAGTCCATATGTTCCAGAAGGTATTCTTCGATAGCGCTTTCTCTGAGAGAAGCACCTGAGTGGTATCGGAATTTTCCCATGCAATTATAACGAGTATCGCAGTACACGTTGCCGTTTTTTCGGATAGCTTTTCGCTGGCGCCCGGAAAATTTGCAGCCGCAGATAGGACAGGTGATAAGGGAACTGAATATATAGGTATATCCGCTTGGACTCCAGGACTTTGCCTGTCTCGACTTGAGGAGGGCATGGTATTGATCCATAGTCATGTATGGTTCACAGTAAGGCTTTCCATCCTTATCAATGCCAGCATATTTCGGGTTGTGGAATATTTTATCAACCTTATAGTAGCTGGGACCATTCTCACCATATTTGTCGGCGATATACCGGGTCGTATGGCGGATAGAAAAACAGGAAAAATAATACTGGATAGCATCCTCCACGATAGATCTGGTAGCGGGATCCTTTTTAATGTACCCGTTTTCTATGATATATCCGTAGGGGGCGCACTTTCCGGTAACGCACATTCCTTTTGCGCGTTTATAGTCAAATACAGCTTTGATACGTTCGGAGGTCCGATCGCACTCTGCCTGGTTTACCGATAACATAATATTGATGACCATCTGTCCGTTTGCGGTGGAAGAGTCGTAATTTTCAAATATAGTTTTCCAATAACAATGATGCTCTCGAAGAATTTCTTCAGTAATGTTATAGTCTTTAATGTTTCGGAACCAACGATCCAGTTTAGTAACAAGGATCATATCGATCTTATTCTGGCGGACATCTTCTAACAGGCGCAAAAGTCCTTTACGGTGAGACATGCTTTTTCGGGCAGAGATACCTTCATCAGCATAGACACCTACGATGATATAGCCGTTTTTATTTGCGTAATCCTCTAATGCCATACGCTGAGCCGGAAGGGACAGCCCATTTAGATGCTGCTCTTCAGTGCTGACACGGATATAGATACCGGCGCGGCAGGCAGGTGGTGTTTTCAACATATAATCATCTCCTTATGATAATGTACGAAAAAATAGGTACAAAAAGAACGCCCCTTGCCAGGACGCTTTGGAGATGATATAATTCAGGTGTTCAAAGTCTGATTTATATCTTCCGGAGCATCCGGCAAGAGAAAATCTATGTAAAGCCGTTCGGTGTTACCAGCACCGGGCGGTTTTACATTTTATGGAAGTTTAAAGAGTTATAGTAGATCGCTGATCCGGATCGTCAAGCCATCGTAAATTCCAACAGGAATCTCCTGGCTGAACGTGTAAATTGCTGGAGCTGCATCGTCTTCATAATGGTACACGGTGGTTCTTTCCTTGGCAGGATCCACGATCCAGTATTCCCGGACGCCGGCCTGGGAATAGATCGTGTTCTTCAGGCCATAGTCCATTTTGCGGCTGGCCGGAGAGACAATCTCAAAAATGAGGTCCGGAGCTCCGGAGCATCCGCGGTCGGTCAGCTTATTCGGATCGCAGATCACGGAAACGTCAGGTTCCACCCAGTCCTTATCATCGGCGTCGAGGTTGACGGCGAAGGGAGCAGGGTATACCTCGCAGGATCCGTGGTTTTTCTTAATGTACTCCCGAATTGTAGCAGACAGCTCCATGACAAGCTTCTGGTGGATCCGACTCGGCGGAGCCATGTCGTAGAATTTGCCGTTGACCAGTTCGGCACGTTCTTCTTCCGGTAAGTTCCAGTAGTCTTCGGATGTATAGTGGTCATTTTTTAATAATGGCATAAAATACTCCTTTCTGATAACATTGTATCAGTATCTTCAATATTTAAAATTTCCTCGAAAGGGCGGTGCGATTTTATGAGTAATTTGGAAGCAAAGTTTTCATTTATCGATCGTGATAGTCATACCGTAAATGGAAGCTATATAAAAGAAGATCTTGCTGCATTATTGGAGTATCTCGGAGACTACTTACGGGATTTCCATCCAGTAAATGCAGCTCCGGATCCATGCGGTGGAATTGTGGATACTTTTAAACCTATTACTATAACGATTATGCGTCGAGAGTCCCGATGAGGGGCTCTTTTCTATATTTTCTCCATCACCGCCAGATGCGACTCTATAATTCAAAAGAATCTTTATCAATGCGCCGCGATGCAACTTTGTTCATAGCTGTTTCGAACTGTTCCATACCAAATGTCTTCTTGGTAGGAGAGCCAAGAGCATACGTTAAAAAGGTAAGCTCTCGCTGTTCACCCTCTTTTGATTCATACAGTAAAGTTCCGATCCAATTGACCTTGTTCTTATTCTTTTTGCTCAGAGCACCAATAGTGGCTCCAACGGGACCCAATAATGCGCCACCGATGATTGCACCGCTAAGACTTATTTTACCGGAAGATAAAACGCTTTCTTCGTTGATTGAAAATCCCAGGATTCTATTATAAGGCAAATCCAATTTATCCTTGCTGGCAGAAAGTGTTACTTTTTGTTCCTTAGGATACATTTTAATGGTTACCACAGAGTCCTTGAGGATAGGGCCGATATTAGTAGTGGCATATCCCATATAACTGGCTCCACTTTCTATAATCTCATCTTTTTTCCGCTGCTTAAGTTCTTTTTCCTCTGAAGATTTAAAAAAAAATCCCATGATGGACCTCCTAATAGTTTATTGTGATGTAAAGAACCCTTTGTTCTTTAGAAGTTCTTCGGCATAACCGGTCAAACGGGCCAGCTGGCCGATCGTCAGATCGGGGTGCTCGAAGATCACGGAGTCCGGAACCAGAAGCTCCATCGCGAAGGTGTCGGCTTCCCGTTCATATTTGTCCGTGTTGAATTGTGTCCTGGAATCCATAAAGATCGCGTTCGCTTTCTTATGTAGGAACAGGTGCCCCAGCTCATGGGCGAGAACGAAGCGTTGCTCCGCCTCTGTGAGCCGTTCATCCAGATAGATGATATGATTCCGCTGGAAGTACTGGTAAAACCCACGGACGCCTTCCAGGGGATAGTGGACCAGGATCACATTCATTCCCTTTATCATTTCAAATGGATCACGCGTCTGATACTTCCGGACGAGACGTGATACCAGTTTCTTTATGCGCATGGAAATCAGTCCTTTTTATATTTCTTGGGCGTGTATTTCTCTTTATTCTTTTTCTTAGCCATTTCCATTCCGATCTGCATGGCAGCCAGAATTGATTCTATGGCTTCTGGTGAAGCTGGATCACCGTCAAACATGAGCCCCTCCTGGGAGAGCAGCTGTTCCTTGGTCTGTTCCAGAATCTTGGCGATGTCTTTCTCATCGCGGGCGGTGAGTTCGGAGGATGTGTCAGTAGATTCATCTTTTAAAGATACATCGCCATCAATCATTCCGAAAAGCACATTAAAATCCATATTCATTCCGTCCGCGGCCTGTTTAATACATTGAATAGATGGAGCTATGGTTTTTCCAGTTTTGGGATGCTTATTTTTTTCGAGTAAAGAAATATAAGCTTTACTAATGCCGCTTCTTTCAGAAAAGGCATCCATACTTAAATGTTGTTTTTTCCTATAGTCTTTAATGATGTCTCCTAAAGTCATATGCGCACCTCACTTTGTTTACTATATTATACAATTACGAAAACGTTTTGTCAAATATTTTGAACAAAAGTGTTGACAAAATATGTATAACATGTTAGACTTTAAATGTGCAATAAATTAAACAAAAGGACGGTGATAAGATTGCAGTACAGAATCAAGGAGTACCGGGAAAAGTTGAAAATGTCGCAGGCTGAACTTTCAGAGAAAGCGAAGGTTTCCCGCACAATCATTTCTGGATTGGAAAGCGGGTCTATTACGGTGACAACAACCGAAACACTCTTAAAAATTGCTAAAGCTCTGGGAAAGAATGTGAGCGATATTTTTTTTGAAACCAATGTCTAACATGTTGTACGAACAGAAAAAGGGGTGAGAAGGGTGAAGAGGAAACCTCGGGCATTACGAAAAAGACTTTCAGCTCTTGAAGTGGAAGTTCATAAGCTGAAAGTCATAAATGAGATCCTGTTCGAGTTTTGCCGGAGTGTCGCGAACAAAGACCAGTTATCGTTGCTGTCCTATCAACAACTTAACGGCCCAGTTACCGACAGCAATGAGAAGGTCCGAATGCTTCTTGATGAGGTCCGAAAATTTTGAGAGAGCGCCTTCGACTAGAACGGGGTGAGTTGCTTCTTCGGTGGATTTTAATGTGTCTAGTAATTCCTGCCCTGTTACCTGCTCATCTGCCGGAAGGGCATCGATGATTTTTTTGATATCGTCGATATTGTGTCCGATATTCATGATGACATTTTCCTGGTTTCCAATGACAGAGTTTCCAGATACAGTACCTATATTTATATTTGCCTGGCGGTTAATTGACTCAGCTCTCCGATAGGCAATTTCCGTTTCATATTTCACCATCCAGTAAGAGATTACACCATTCATCTTCTTTGGTTGGGCATCTATAACATGATAGCGCTGATTGGTTTTGGTATCGATTATCCAATCTCCGTTTCTGATGTTTAAATTTTCATTAAATTGGATTGTGTTGGGATAATTGTGACCACAGAAAAAACCTTTTGCGGTTTCAATTACTTCTCCATTTCGTTCAATTGAAAATTCCTGCATCATGTCGCTAAAAAGGTTAGTAGGAAAAGAAAATGGGCTCATAGAAATTCTCCTTTTAATTGTATTTCAGCATGGCAGTGCCGATAAAACAATTATAGCTGACGGGTAACAGAAAAGCAAACAGTGGAAAGGGGTGAGAGAATGCGATTTTTCAAGTTACGAACGTTGAATTTGGATCTCGAAAAGAAAACCCTAACAGTTAATGGGAAAACAGTACCGTTTGAGGGAATTACTGATTTCTCATTAACTACAGGGGCGCATGGAGAGTGGCTTCTGATGGCAAAACGGGATATTACTTTGGACTTTTATGAAGAATGTCCTGAGCGAAATTCAGAAGGTTAGGAAGAAATTCCATGGTTGCGGATGTTGTTATCTCTGCCATTTGATTTATGCTGGCGCTGCCAGAAAGGCTAATGAATTTTTGAAGTAACTGGAATGTTTTGGGAATTCGGAGATTAGCCAGTAGGGCGTGAGCCTCCGGCATAATATCCATCAGAGATATACCGCCATCACAATAGAGTTCTCCACGATAGAAGAAACCGGATAAATAGAGTTGCTGACAGTGATAAGCAATTTCTTCTACGGTGTATTTTTCAAGAACTGGATATTCTTGAAAGGATTCCCAAGAAGGGAAGTTGTAAGTACGGTTAGCGTCTTGGATTTCAGATTCAAATACTTCTAGTAGGTCACGAATACAATTAGGTTTTAATTTCATAAAATACGACTCCTTTTAGTTGAATGAAACCTCTGTTATCTGAGACAACTCCTTAGCGTTTCGTTCCAGACGTTTCAGCTCTTTTTCAAGCTCATCAAAACCTGTAAAGTCAATCGACATATACACATGCCTCCTTTCTTCTGTACTCGGCTCTGGCAGGAGCCTGTAAGGAAAGTATATCGCAAGGGAGATATGGAAGCAAGCATACAAAATGCGAAAGGGGTGAGAACAGTGAAACAGGAAAATGCAGAGGATTTGCATGATGATGTGCGGAAAATTATAGAGGATGTTCGCAAGGCACGGGGTTACAGCCGCCAGGCGGGCGTACTTTCGGTGGCGGCGTTGATCCTTAGTGTGATCGCATTGATTATCCGAATATTAATGGTACTACGATAGCAGCAATGCTTACTAAGATAGCAGCGACCGAAGTGAACTTTGCGAATCGAGCGTCTTTCTTGGATGATGCGGCTTCTGATTTTGTGAAAATAAGTTGCTTTTCTTGTACATTAACAGGAGAGAACGATGGAAAAAACAATTCTGAAAGCAATGAAGGTTATTGTCTGTGCGCTGGGTGCCATTATTGGCCTTTTGTTTTCAATCCTCATTAAGATCTGAAAAATGGTTGAAGGATAAGTATTCATCTACCCGGACAACTACGATAAGGTGCTGGAGACGATGAAAAGGGAAGTGAGGCGAAATGGCGAAGTCTTTAGTTGAAAAATGTGATCATTGATTTCCGGTGCGAGCTTCACAAGCTGAAGACGATCCTCGGATACGATGGTAAGCAGCTGGCGAAGTATCTTGGCTGCAGCGAGAGCACGATCGAGAAGCTTCGCCGGGATCCGATGGGGTGTCTGGCAGGTACATGCTGATGGTTCAGGCACACCTGACGTAGGAACCAAGGACAAACGATGACGCATATGATGAAGAAGGAGGTGCTTTACATGAGTACAGAAAAAGTGATTGCAATATTAGCAGCGTTACTTGCGGACCAAGAAAATGTAAAAGTATCTTACGAAATTCACAAGGATAATTACGCTGAAGAAAAAACCGCCTAATGGCGGAATGCAGCGTGGACAAGCAATAAGAGAGGAGGTGAAATAGATGCATGAGAACAATGGGGGGACGGCAGGTGCTCTGCCAGTATTGCGGCCAGGTCTGGAATGTATCCCGGTTCGCAGTGATCCGAGACGAGTATCGGTGTCCGAAATGTACGAAGAGGATCCGGAACTCGAGGAGTCCTACGATCAGGACAAGCAGCAGCCGACACTATTTGAAGTGATGGAAAAGATATGTCGCATTGTTGAGTGTGTGACCTGCGGCGGCATGATATACGTTCTGGCCCGCATGGCTGGAATTGCATAAAAAGATCCCCATAGCGGAGCGGCAACTCCGAGGGGATCACATGTAAAAAGATTACACCTCTATTTTAGAGGAGAAAGAGGAGAAAATCAAGATGGTAAAAGTAACGATTGAGGATGACAGATGCAAGAATGAGATTACAGGCGAGTTCTTTATGGGGCTTATGCTTACCAAAGAAGAGGAAACTGAGGACAGCACAACTTATAAAGCATGCACGATCGGAAGAGGAAATACATGCGGGCAGGATCTCCCGGACAATGTCGCGAAATGGATTGTTAATATCTTTGGAGCGGTGTATAAAACCAATCTTGACCATGTGGAGGCAATGGCGGAGCTTGCCAAGCATATGGATGCTGCGGTCAACCAGGCGCTTAAGGAGAGTGCGTGTGCGATCACAGATGAAACAATGGAAGAGCTGAAGGGAGAAGACGATGACGGGAAACATTAAATGCGAGATCCTGGAAACGTTCATCGAATTTCCAGAGATCCACGGATATCACCTGGAACTCAATCTGATCGAGTGGGGAGACAACGAACCGAAGTACGATCTCCGAAGATGGAACGAAGACCGTTCCAGGATGACGAAGGGTATTACCTTATCAAAAGAAGAACTGCTCGTCTTACAGGACAAGCTTTCAAATATTAAATTTTAGGAGGATCCATCTATGAACATCACAGTAACTTTTGAAACCATTGCCGAGGTAAAGGCATTTGCTGAAATGATCACAGGACCGGCTGTTAAGGAAGGAAAGTCCAGCCAGAATACCGCGGTTACACCGGTGGCAACCGTTCAGCCGTCCTTTAAAACAGAGACTGCACCGGTCCCGGTTCAGAACGCTTCGGCAGTTCCGGTCCATAATTCTCCTGCAGCTCCGGTGCAGAACGTATCGGCAGCTCCAGTAACTCCGGTCCAGGGAGCGCCGACAGCGCCAGTTCAGACAGCCCCGATCCACACGGCCCCGGTGACGCAGGCTCCAGCAGCACCAGTTCAGACAGTGCCGACCAGTACGAGAACGTACACTCCGGATGATCTGGCGAAGGCAGCCATGCAGCTGATGGACTCCGGAAGACAGAATGATCTCATCAACCTTCTGGCACAGTTCGGAGTTAACTCGGTTCCCCACCTTCAGCCGAACCAGTATGGGGCATTCGCGACGGCACTGAGAGAAATGGGGGCACAGATCTAATGGGGGGACACGCGGAAAGAAGTCATTCGACCCTTAGCCCGTCGAACGCTTATCAGTGGATGGCCTGCACCCCGAGTGTGATCCTGGGAAGCCAGTTCCCGGACACTTCTTCCAAAGCGGCAGAGGAGGGCACCCTGGCGCATGAACTGGCGGAGCTTAAGCTGAGAAACTATTTCTACACGACAGAATTCGGAAAACGCAAGATGAACGCGGAGATCAAGAAATTAAGAGGAAATGAGATCTGGGCGGATGAGATGACGGGATACACCGATGATTATCTGGATTACGTTAAATCTGTGGCATTAAACTTCGCAGTTTCTCCACATGTGGACATCGAACGCCGGGTAGATCTCCGTACATACATTCCGAATCTGCCTGACGAAGCACCGGCATCCGGAAGTGCTGACTGCATCCTGGTAGGAGGCGGGGTCATCCATGTGATCGATTTCAAATACGGCAAGAGCCCGGATGGGCGCGTGGATGCAGACCACAATCCGCAGATGATGCTTTACGCATTAGGGGCATACGAAGCATACCGGATCCTGTATGAGATCCATACCGTTCGGATGTCGATCGTGCAGCCCAGACTTCCGGATGGGATTTCCGAATGGGAGTGCAGCCTGGAAGATCTCCTGAAATTCGGAGAAGTGGTGAAGGATCGTGCAGCACTTGCGATCCAAGGCGTCGGGGACTTTGTTCCTGGTCCGAAGACCTGCAGATACTGCAGGGCAAGGGGACGCTGCAGGGCCCGTGCGGAAAAGAACGTGGAACTTGCGTTCAAAGTAAAAGACGATCCGGCGCTCCTCACTTTTGAGGAGATGGGGAAATACCTGAAGGATGGACAGGACGTGGCGAAATGGCTCAAAGACATCGAGGCCTCCGCACTGGAAGCCTGCCTCTCAGGAAAAGAGATCCCTGGATGGAAAGCGGTGGCCGGACGAGCTACCAGAGACTGGACGGATATGGATGCCGCATTTGCCCGCTTGGAAGAAGCCGGGATCCGGACAGAGGTACTGTGGGAAAGAAAACCGCTTACCCTCGCACAGGTGGAAAAAATCATCGGCAAAAAGGAATTCGCTGCAAACGTAGGCGAATTTGTTACCAAGAAAAACGGAAAGCCGGCACTGGTGGAAGATTCCGACAAGAGACCGGCGATCACCAATAAGATCAGCGCCGCGGAGGCGTTCAAGGAGGAAACAGACCATGAATGAGATGACAAACGTTACAACAGGAGAAGTAAGATTCAGCTACGCGCATTTATTTAAACCCTATGCAGCAATGCAGGGGCAGGAGGAAAAATACAGTGTGACAGTCCTTGTACCGAAGACTGATGTGGACACTATGTCCCGTATCAATGCGGCGATCGAGGCGGCAAAACAGAGAGGTATCTCTGATAAATGGAATGGCGTGTGCCCGCCGATCGTACCGACACCGGTCTATGACGGTGATGGTGTAAGACCTTCTGACGGAATGCCGTTCGGGGAAGAGTGTAAAGGACACTGGGTATTTACGGCCAGCGCGAAAGCCGATTATCCGCCGGAGGTCGTGGACCGTATGGGAAACCCGATCATCAACCAGTCGGAGGTATACAGCGGCATGTACGGCCGCGTGAATATCACCTTCTATCCATACATGTTCGGGGGAAAGAAGGGAATCGGCTGCGGACTGGGACCGGTGCAGAAGTTAAGAGACGGAGAGGCACTGGGCGGCAGCTCCATGACAGCAGCACAGGCCTTCGGAGCTCCACAGCAGCCGACAATGGCAGCTCAGCAGCCGGCCTACGCAGTTCCGCAGCAGCCAGCTTATGCGGCAGCTCC
>ERZ791808.1322-NODE-1322-length-19560-cov-3.534478_pt1 | contig 19560 bp, 15 predicted proteins | sample MGYA00510305_ERZ791808 | MGnify/ENA primary metagenome ERZ791808 (study PRJEB30046, sample SAMN00792024) | human gut metagenome | study: EMG produced TPA metagenomics assembly of the A metagenome-wide association study of gut microbiota in type 2... | reverse complement strand
CCGATTTGCCCTATGCTGCGCCGCCGTTATCTTGCGCCGCTTTCTTTGTCAAGGTGCCGGAAAGGTTCTGCTGGGACAGACAGCGGAAAGGGGGCGCTGCCTGTCCTAAATCAGCTTAAACCTTGAATGAAAGGACAGCCCGCATAAGATGTGACCGTAAACGGTCGCGTATGTCCTCGTCAATGCCGTAGTATGTATTCCCGCGCTCGTCACGGAATTTCCGCATTGATAAGGCGGCTATATAGCTGTCATAATGATGTATAACAATCTGCATAGCTTCCGGGTCGCCCTTAGTGGCGGCTATGATTACCGGGTATGGCAATAAGCCGCGCTCGTCCTGTTCGGTGTTACCAGTCTTTCCCATAAGTGTGTTCCTCCAAATAGCGTTTTAAGAGATCAAAAGAGCTTGTCCGGCGATATTGCACTGTGCTTCTCGGAATGTTTTGAAGTTTTGCAATCTCCGCGTCATTCATATCAAAGAAGTAGTACAACAGTACAGCTTCGCGCTTCTCGTCCGGCAAACTGTGCAGGGCTTCAGCAAGCAGCTTTGCAGTTATTTCTTTTCCTGCCACGAAAAAGGATTTTTCAGCTTCGTCATTTGCAAAGTATGTGTCATAGGTGCAAAGCTGATCTTCCTCCTGCTGTGTCAAGTCAGAAAAGCTAACTTCGCGTAGCTGCCGACGCTTCATATCCCTGTAAGCAACAAGCTTTTCATTCATTAAAGCTCGCTTGCAGTAAGCGTTAAACGCACATCGGATTTCCCATTGGGTACGAATAGGTTCATTCATGGTATCACCTCCTTTCGCAACCGCGAAAGCGGGTGATGACTTCCCCTTTCGTACCCCTCAGTTCCACCCGGCAAAAATTTGCCAAAGATTTTGAAAGGTTTTTGGGAAAAGTTTTTGAAAATATAAAATGCGCCTGTCCGCAAAAAGCGGGCAAACGCAAATGTATTGTAAATAGTATTTATATGATTAGACAGTTCATATTCATGGGTAGATTTTTCCCCGGCGGTGGACGGGCTTTTTTTGATATGTCAATGACCGGGCTTTGCCAATGCGTTTTGTATTTCATGGCGGCTACCTCCTTTTTAGCCGCCGTTTTATAGTGGTACTATGTCATTTCTTTAAGGGATAAAAAAGAAACGGCGGCTTCGATTTCTCAAAAGCCGCCGTGTAAGAATGGGCGCGTAAAAATGCTTCTGCTACACGACGGCTTTTTTTCTTTTGCCGTCGCACGGCAGAGTGTTTTTTATTCAGTTAATGGAACGGTTATGCAATCATTCCATCACTCACTGTAATAATTCGGCTGCTGCTTTTTGCGGCTTCCGGCGAATGAGTAACCATGATAATTGTCTGTCTGCTTTCCCGGTTGATCTCCCGCAGCAAATTCATAATGTCTGATCCGGTACGGCTGTCAAGGTTTCCTGTTGGCTCGTCAGCAAACAGGATTTGTGGCTTGCCGATCAATGCGCGGGCGATTGCAACACGCTGTTGCTGCCCGCCGGATAACTCGCGGGGCGTGTGTTTTCTCCTGTCAGATAAGCCGACAATCTCTAAAATTTCTGTAAGCGGTTTTTTATAGTCACGCATTTTCTTTCCGTCCAGTAAAAGCGGGAGCATGATATTTTCCTCTACGTTCAAGTTTGGAATAAGGTTATAGAACTGGAATACAAAGCCTATATTCTGCCGCCTTATCCGGCTCATTTTTTCATCGCCCAGCTTCGATATATCTATGCCATTCAGAAAGACAGCTCCGCTTGTAGGCGTATCAAGACCGCCAAGAATATAAAGCAAGGTACTTTTTCCGGAGCCGGATTGTCCCATGATAGAAACAAATTCTCCCTGCGAAACTTTCAAAGATATGCTTTTCAATACTCTTGTTCTGGTATCGCCAAGCTGAAAGTCTTTTACAATACTTTTCCCCTCAATAGCAATTTTTTCTGTTAATTCTCTCATTTGACAATGCCTCCTTATTCAAATTTAATTTCTTCTATCAGTTTCATGTTACGACTTTTCATGATCGGTACAACGGAACCAAGCAGCGTAATGAAAATCCCTAATCCCCCTGCGGCAAGAAATGTCCATAAATCCAGTTCCGGCAGCATAGAGATTTTAGGTGCTGCCACAAGGAAAATTGTCTGAATTTCCATGTAGGAAACAAAAATAGCGATTACTGCACCGATAAGCCCGGAAGAAAAGCCCTCCATCAATGTCATTTTCCTGTTTTGGCGGTTGGATAGCCCAACGGATTTATACATGGCAATGGTGCGCCTTTTCTGCATATAGTTAATCAAAAGATTGTTGATCACACCGACAGTTGCAAGCAGCAGGATAAAATAGGTCATGGTGTGCATTGGTTCTAAAAATGCGCCAACGGTTGAAAGTGCGTCTGAATTAAATTCCTCTACGGTACGGCTCCAATTAGATGTTTCCCCAAATAAAGCCCGTATCTGTACCATGATCGCGTCGGGGTCTGCGGCTGTATAAGCTAAGAAGTCATAGACTGTTGCTCCAAAGTCTGAAACAGCGCAGGAAGCGGGGATAACAGCTTCTACATCAGTTGCCCTTGATTTGAAACTGCCAGCAATGGTATAAGGGATTTCCCCTGCTCCATTTGAGAGAAATATTTCGTCCCCGACGGAAAAGCCGGTACGTTCCAAACAATCCTCACTTAAAATAACAGAGCGTTCTTTGTGCTCAAAGGAAGCAGCCGCCTGTTTCAATAAGCCCCTATCTGTAAATTTTAGAGCCAGCATGGAACTATACCACTCTAAATTGTCTGTACCCTCCAAGCGGGAAAATGTGATACCTCCTGTTTTTATCGTATTTTCAAATACATAGACTGGAAGCACCTTTTCGATCCCCTCCATTTTTTCCACTCGTTCCACAAATTCCGGCTCCATACGTCCGTCTGCAAATCCTTGAAGTTCTGCTCCATGAAAAACGTCGCTGATATAGGTTGTTACAAAATTTCCTACAACACTGATTGCAATAATTGCGGATATGCTAATAAACAACAGTGTTATATTCTGTGTGGTGTTTTTGTTGTTTTTCATGTTACGGGCGGCAATCCTGCCTTCATTTCCTGCTATCGTGCCATAAAAATGCTCCAACATTCCGCTTACAACGTTGGTGAAAATGGGTATTACAAGAATTGTCGCTGCAATCAGTCCCAGCAGAGAAAAACCACCCGCAAGATAAAGCATTTTCCCCGACGCAAAGTGCGGTAAAAATACCGACACAATAAATAGAACGGTTCCTATTCCAACAATCAGCGGGCGCGGGATATGCCGTTCCTCCACTGTGCCTAAAACAACATCTTTTATCGGCAAGCGGCTTGCCCTGCGGACTGGCAGCCATGCAGAAAGTAAAGATACAGTAACTGCAACGGTAAAAGAAAGGAAAACGCCGGGGAGAGAAATAATAACAGGAATTTCTATTCCCTGTGAAAGTGTCTTTCCCATTCCCTGTAAAATAGCTTTTAATACGAAGATACCAACAGGAATGCCGATCAGCCCGCCCATACACCCATAAAACAGGCTTTCCAAAAGCAGAATACGGGTTACGGCTTTTTTCGTTGTGCCGATACTGCGGAATGTGCCTATGATTGGTAAACGGTCTAAGGTAATGACTTTATAGCTGCTGTAAATAATGAAAACGCTCATAGTCAGCGAAAAAAAGCTGATAAGGAAAAACGGCATGGATTTTTGTCTTGCGTCGGCGGCGATCTGCATTTCATTGACAATCGCTGATACCCGGTACTTTTCCGTATCAAGGACGTTTCGCAATTCAGAGATTAAGTCGTTTGTAGTGGTATGTCCGACAGCTTCAATCAGAATTTCACTGTAACCGTCGTCCTCCCCTAAAATCTCTTTTAAGGTTTCCAAAGGTAAAAGGGCAGTTGCGCCCCTTGTATGGCGTAGAAAAACTGTGTCATAAGCGGCGATTTCCAGCACTTCAAAATCTATGGGAGAGCCGCCGATCTGTAAGGTAATGGTATCGCCTTTTTCTATTTCATACTTTGATGTGAACCTGTCCGGCAAAATAATTTGATAGCCCGCAAAGTTTGTTATTTCACCGCCATTTCGCAGACGCGGTTTGTTGATCTGATTTAACGCTTCCATATCAGCGGCAAGCAGATCAACGGTTTCGTAATATCCATTTTCATGGTAAAGGGAAGTCCCCTCCAATATCCCGGCTTTTGTCTGTATGACGGGTAGGGCGGGAATATCCTCTGCATAAATACCGCCCGTTATACTTTGTACGGAAACAGTGGCACTCCCCGCCATACCACGCGCCATTTTCCGTTGTGCGCTTTCATAAGACACACCAATAGAAAAGGACACGAACAGCAGCATAGCGGACAGAAGTATTGACAGGAGCATAACGGCAGTTCTCGCCTTGCGTTCCTGTATGTTCGTTAAAATATACTTTAGAATGATTTTCATATTTGCACCTGCTTTCTATGCGCTATTTCAACGCATTTTCTATTGCTTTCAGAACGGTATCGCTGGTAAATGTCGCCCCGGATATTGCGTCAACTTCTAATGTCTGTCCGGCACATACTTCTCCGGCAATCCTTTCAGCTTGTCCCATGTAAGAAGCCTTATGCTCTAATACATCAATATCAATGATTTCATGGTTTTGTATATGGACTTTGACAACAGCAATTAAAATTTTGTTTTGGCATACGCCTATATACTCACCGTCTGCCACTGTGTTTAAGTCCACCGTGCCGATCTCCAAAGCCCGCGGGCGCAGCAGCAAGGCAAAAACGGCAAAGCACAAAAAAGCTGTAAGCAATATAGCTGTTAAAAATGGAATTACCTTTTTTATGTTCATATTCCACCTCCTTACCTGTAATAAAAAAGGTTGACCGTCGCTACATTTCACATAGTAGACGGTCAACCTTAATCTCATTTTCATTCTATCTTAATTAACCTTAACTGCGGTGTGTCAGTTTTGGCACACCGGAAAGCGGATAAGGAAAGCGGTTCCGGCTCCGGGGCTGCTGGTAACAGAAATTGTACCTCCATGAAGTTCTATAATACTTTTTGCAATCGCAAGCCCTAACCCTGTTCCCTCGGATTTGCTTTCTGTATTTGTTCCTCTATAATAGCGGTCAAATAATCGGTCTGTTTCTTCCGCACTCATACCTTTTCCGTTGTCTGATAGGTTTATATTCAGCCAACAATCAGAAACGGAAATTTGCCCGGTTACTTCCGTATCTTTGCCGCCATGCACAAAAGCATTGATAATTAGATTTTGAAATGTCCGTGTGAAAAGTTTTTTATCAAACGAAAGTATAACCGTTTCGTCTGTCATATTTTCACTACACTGAAATGCAATCGTGCGTTCCTCGTATTCGGGGCGGTTCAGAATGTCAATGGATAATTCCCGCAAAAAGCGGACAATGTTCTGTTCCTGCCTGTTGATCGGAAGCATATCATTTTCTAATTGCCATGTTAATTTTAAGTCGTCAATCAGATTTTCCATATATGCCGCGTTTTTTAGCATTATTTCTGCATACCGCCTATATTGGGAGATTGTCTTTTCTGTATCATCACATAAAATTTCTGCATATCCTTTTATCGGGGACAAAGGAGTTTTTAAGTCATGGGTAATATTAGAAATCCATTCCCGGCGCATGGTTTCCGTTTTTTCACGCAGACGGTCGCTTTGCCTTACTTCCCCGTCTAATTCGTTCAGACTTTTTATCAAATCTCGAAATGCGCCTTTTTCTTTGGTGGGCAGATAGCAGCGTCCCGAAATATCCCGAATGGAAGCGGATAATCTGCTGATCGCTTTTGTTACCAATAGTCCATAGCCCAATCCTAAGAAAAGGACAATTACGAATAAAATGCCAATAACGAAAATAATTACATTTTTCCCGCCTGCAAACCGTTCTCCATTTAAGTACATAGTCACTTTTTGAATGTTCATAGGGAAATACAGAATATAGGCATAGTCTTTTTCGTTTTCTGTTATGACACCAATAAAAGCAGTCATACCTTCCGGGCTTGTATTATTAAAGTGTCCCGTCTGATAAAGTCGTAAAAGGTCGGTATTAGAATAATAGCCCTGCGCGTTATCTGGTTTTTGATACGCATATACTTCATTTCCGGCAGCGTCCAAAATTTGCAGCCCTACATGAGTTTCCTGTAATAAATCAAGCCCTATCTGTTTTATTTTAGGGCTGTCGTTTACAAAAACAATGTATTCTGAAAATTCCTGTGTAAAAATTTTAGGCTGGTCGCTGCGGACATTTTTACCGTTTGGATTTGTCGTTGTAATCAGCATTGCAAAAAGGCAGCACACGGCAATGAGGGTTCCTAAAAGTGATAAAAAAAATATCAAATAAATGTGAAAGGTGGTGCGGTAGCCGGATTGCTTCATTTAATCAGTCCTTTTCTTTAATTTGTAGCCCAAGCCTTTTATCGTAATCAGTTGCTTTGGAACAGACGGAATATCTTCAATCTTTTCTCTGATATGGCGGATATGTACCATGATCGTATTATCACAAATGCAACTGTATTCACCCCATACCTCTTCATACAGCCGTTCTTTGCTGATGATCTTATCTGCATTTTCCATGAGATAGGACAATAATAAAAACTCGCGCCCTGTCAGTTCAATTTCCTGTCCTTGTTTATAAATCCGGCTGCTTTCCTTATCAAGTGTAAGGGAGCCAACAGTCAGTAAATCATTCAGACTTTTGCTTTTGTCAGATTGGTATTGCTGGCGGCGAAGCTGTGCTTTGATACGGTAAACAATTTCCCGTGGGCTGAAAGGCTTTGTAATATAATCATCACCCCCGCTGGAAAGTCCAAGTATCTTGTCAATATCATCATTCTTTGATGATAGGAACAGGATAGAACAGATTGAAAATTCCCTTATCTGTTTACATACCTCAATCCCGTCAATATCTGGCAGCATAATATCCAACACAATCACGTCCGGCTGGTATTCCCTGCATATCTGAACCGCTTCCATTCCTGTGTATGCCTTCCTGATATTTACAAAGTTGTCTTGAAGCAATGCTTCCTCTATCAGATTAGAAATGTCTTTTTCGTCGTCTACTAATAAGATTTTACTGTTCATAGTCTGCACCGTCTTTCCGCTTTTTTCTTTTATCCATAGGTTTCTCTGCGTCCTTTGGTATCAGCCACATACGGCTAAATTTTGCTATGCCGGGTATACGGTTTTCCTCACATAGCTTTTGCACCCGTCTTTCAGAAATGCCCCATTTTTTCGCTGCTTCCGGGGCAGAAATATACTCTAACATATTCATTCACCCTTTCCATAAGTTTAACTGCTATAATTATATACGGTTAGCCGAACAGGTACAAGGCTCTTTCTATGAAATTAAGAATTATTTTAGCTAATCAATAGAACTGTATAGACATATCCAAAGTGAAAGATGAACAGTAAAATGTAATAGGGTGAATGAATATGGCAAAAAGACCAGTACCACGATATGACTTTAAGGCTTTTGGGGAAGCAATCAAGACAGCCCGGAAAGGGCGCAAGGAAAGCCGGAAAAAGGTATGCGACGAAATGTATATCTCGCCGCGCTACCTTGCGAATATTGAGAATAAGGGGCAGCACCCCAGCTTACAGATATTTTTTGAGCTTATGCTGCGTTACAATATCTCGGTAGATCAATTCCTTATGGAACAGCCCACCGGGAAAAATACCCAGCGGCGGCAGCTTGACGCACTGCTGGACGACATGAGCGATACGGGAATACGGATAGTCACCGCCACGGCGTGGGAGATTGCAGAAGTTGAGGGTGAGGAAAAATAATCACTGTCCAGCTAAAATTGAATAGGGACTAAGAAGCGTTGCAATTTTTTTGATTGCAGCGTTTTTCTTTTGTGGAAGTTTGGCAAAATTGGTATTTCCGGCATTGTAGGTAATAAGAAGAACTTTCGTAGCAAGCATAGGAAAAGAGTACCCTTTTCCGTATTTCTGCCCGCCCTGTCGGTCAGAAATTGCTTGTTGGGAAGTGTCCCAAACCCTCTATGAGAACGGAAAGGAGCGAAAAACCATGAACGGACGGAAAAGGACGGTACAGGTCAAATTCTATGTGACAGAGGAAGAAAGAAAACTGATTGAGGAAAAAATGAAGCTCGTCCCTACAAGCAACATGGCGGCGTATCTGCGCAAGATCGCCATTGACGGGTACATTATCCAAGTAGACCACACGGACATAAAGGCAATGACAGCGGAGATACAGAAAATCGGGGTCAATGTCAATCAGATTGCACGCCGCGTAAACGCGACGGGGAACGCCTACAAAGAGGATATAGAGGAAATCAAGGGGGTGCTTGCGGAAATATGGCGGTTACAAAGATTAAGCCTGTTAAAAGCACTCTAAGCAAAGCCCTTGACTATATCGAAAACCCGGACAAAACAGACGGGAAAATGCTCATATCCTCTTTCGGGTGCAGCTATGAAACGGCAGATATTGAGTTTGGTTATACCCTCTCACAAGCGCGGGATAAGGGCAGCAATTTAGCCTTTCACTTGATACAGTCCTTTGCGCCGGGGGAAGTGGACTATCAGAAAGCCCATGAGATCGGGCGGCAGCTTGCCGACGCGGTAACAAAAGGGAAGCATGAGTATGTACTCACGACGCACATTGACAAGGGGCATATCCATAACCACATTATTTTCTGCGCGGTCAACTTCGTAGATCATCACAAGTACGTTTCCAACAAACGGACGTATTACGGCATACGAAACATGAGTGATAAGCTGTGCCGGGACAACGGGCTTTCCGTGGTCGTCCCCGGCAAGGGCAGCAAGGGAAAAAGCTATGCGGAGTACCAAGCGGAGAAAACGGGGACAAGCTGGAAAGGCAAGCTAAAAATCGCCGTGGACGCGCTCATTCCCCAAGTTTCCAGTTTTGAGGAACTATTGCAGCGGTTACAGGCGGCGGGCTATGAGATAAAGCCGGGGAAATATGTATCATGCCGCGCACCGGGACAGGAACGCTTTACCCGCCTTAAAACTCTCGGCGCAGACTATACAGAGGAAGCCATAAGGGAACGGATAGAGGGCAAGCGTACCCGCGCCGCCAAAGCTCCAAAGGCAGAGCGCAGGGGTGTTAATCTTCTCATTGACATTGAGAACAGTATCAAGGCACAACAGAGCCGGGGCTATGAACAGTGGGCGAAAATCCACAATCTGAAACAGGCGGCAAAGACTATGAATTTCCTCACGGAAAATAAGATTGAGCAGTACGCCGATCTGCTGTCCCGGATAGAGGAAATCGCCACGGCAAGCGGACAGGCGGGGGACAGCCTAAAGGAAGTGGAAAAGCGTCTGTCAGATATGGCGTTGCTCATTAAGAACGTCACTACCTACCAAAAGACAAAGCCCCTCTATGAAGCCTACCGCAAAGCCCGGAACAAGGAGAAGTACCGGGCAGAGCATGAGCGCGGTATTATCCTCCATGAAGCGGCGGCAAAGGCATTAAAGGCGGCGCAGATCGGCGGCAAGCTCCCCAGCGTCCCCGCTCTCCAAGCGGAATATGAAAAGCTGCAAGGGCAGAAAGAAAGCCTTTACGCCGATTATGGCAAGCTGAAAAAACAGGTGCAGGAATACGACGTTATCAAGCGGAACATAGACAGCATTTTACAGACAGAGAAGCAGACAGAACGGGAAAGACAGACAGAGCGCGGATAAGAACACAAAAAAGAGCCGGGACGCGGAAGCTATCAGATAGCCACCGCGCCCCGGTTTTCTCATGGGTGCAGAGATTGGTTTGTTACGCAATAGAACGGAATTTTAAGGGGTAAAGGTATAAATCCCTTGCCGCCTTATTTTCCCGCCCGGAAAGCCGCATAAATCAAGGCTTATTTCGCCCCTATCGCGTCACATTCGCCCGCATTTTCCTCATGCGCTCGGCGGTCTGTCTGCGGGTGATACGCTTCCGGCAGTCCGGGCAGTAGATCGCCCGGTTGGATTTAGAAGCAAAGGGCGCACCGCACACGTTACACCGCCGCATATCCTCCGCATGGTAAAGCTCGGCGTACAGCTCCTTATCTGCGGGCAGTACCGCAATGCGGAACCATTTACAGAGCAGGGAATAAGAAATAAGCTGCGGACAAACGCACTCGTCCCCGTCGTCCAGCAAGATACAGTTCCCATTATCGCAGTTACAGCACGTCCGGCGCACAAGGGCATTGACTTTCCGGCTTTGGGGCGGCGTGAGCCGCTTGATCTTGCTCATACTTCGTCGGCGGGGTAAACGGCAAGCCCCGCAAACTCCGCTTCGGTCATGCGCTGCACTTTGGCAAGGGTGCGGGCGGCAAAGTCCCGCATTTCCCCCTCCATAAAGGGCAGCGCGGCGTTCATAGCCACGACAAGCCCCTCCTTGCTGCCTGTCATGTAGATACTCAAAAGGTTGGTTTCCTCCACCGTGAAATTGTTATATTTGTTCATGCTCATACCTCCAATCCGTGATCTTTTGATTTTGCCGCCGCCTTTTTCGGGGCGGTTCTCTTTTTGTTCTGTGCAAGCTGCGCCCGGACAGAGGGGCGGGGCTTCCTTACCTCCCTGTCCCGGTTCTCGTCCTTTCCGATCAGTGCGTATGTGCCGTGCCTATCCTTGATCTGCGAAAAGGAAAGCGTCTTATAGGGCAGCATGGAGAAAAGACGGTCAGTGTCCTTTGTGGTAGCAATCTGTATAAAGTAGGGGGACAGCTCCACCATGAAATGAGATTTGTCCGGGCTGTTTGGTTCGCTTAACTCTTTCATTTTCCCGGCAATGCGCCGCGCTTCCGTTTCGATCAGCCCGTCGCGTAATGCTGCGGTATGCGTTTCCAAGTCCCCAAAAACTGCCGACTGTTCCCGGCTGCGCCTTTCCTCCCGTAACAGGGATTGCAGGGCTTCCGGGTCATTGGGGATTGCTTCAAAGCGTTCAAACTTCCCAAGCTGCGGGTCGGGGGAAGCGTCAAAGGGTCGCGCCGCTGGCTGCTCCCGTTTCCCATTCTCATAGACAAGCATATAGTTATCAGCGGGTAATGCCTTTTCGGTGACGTGCTTATAATGCTGCTGGTAGTCCAGCTCATAGAGATTGCCCGTGATCTTCCCGTCCTGTACGCCTGTAAGCTCCACGGCATAGGCAAGTACCCTGTCGCGGGTCTGCTCCCCGTAAAACTTCCATGTATTGTGTTCCCGCGTGTCTTTCAGAAAAGCGTCGCGCTCCTTAATGCAGCACGTCCCGGACGGGCGGGAAAACCACAAAAGCATTTTATCCCCGGCATTGGGGCTTTCTGCTGCCCGTTTTATAATCTCTTTGTCAATATCAAAATCACTCTGATAAAAAGCGGTGTTCTGCTTCATAATCGCTTCAAGGGAAGCGGTCACGTCCACATCTTCAAATTTATTCAATTTCCCCATAATCAGCTCCTTTCCAAGTCCTGCGACTTGCTTCTTGCCTGTTTCCTCTGCGCCACCCGCTCCTTGTCGGCTCTAAGCTGCGCCCGGATAGAGGGCTTCTTTTCCGGCTTTTTCCCCGGCTCCGCTTTTTTGCCCTGTTCCTTTTCCGCTTTCAGCGCGGCGGCATATTCGGCAAGGGAGATCTGCTCGCTGCTTCTCGCTTTTGCTTCCAGCTCGTCGGCGGTAGGGGTAGGCGTGTTGTTGATGATACCGTCAAAATGGTTGTCGTTCTGCTCGATAGTGTCCTCGACGTGCTTTAAGGGGTTTGCCTTTTCCTGCTGTTCTGCGGCAACTGCAAACGCCTGTGTCCCGTTCCCCATAATGAGATATTTCCCGTCCTCCGACGTATGGTGTAGCCCATACCCGGCTTCCCGCATTTGTTCGGCGGTCATATCAGTTACAGAAAAGCTCCCGCGCGGCGTTCTGATCTGCTCCCCGGTCATGCGGGTGTCGGGGGTAATCTGCGGTGTCTGCTCCTGCAAAAACTCCGGCACTTCCTTATAACCGAAACTGTCAACGTAATGCGCGGTGTCCTGCCCGTTCTGATGAAGCACCACTATATCCGATACGGAAAGGCTGTGTCCCTTAAAGTCTTTCGGGTGGTCGATATTGAAGCGGGTATAAATATCTTCAAGGGAAGTCCCCGGCGCAAGCTCGGCGGTGTAGATCAGATTATAATTTGCCGCTTCCACGGAAAGCCCCGCCGCCTGCAGGCGGTCGTAAGGTTCAAAATGGTAGTCCCGCATACCGTCCCCGTCCTTTAGCTGGTAAATGGTAAAGGTGTCTTTGTCCGGCTCTTTCTCCGCGGCGGTCAGCTCCGGCGTTTCCTGTCCCGGCTCTGCGGCGGGTTGCGCTTCCTGTGCCTTTGCATAAAGCTCTTTTACGTCGCCCTGTGTCAGCTCCCCGGTTTCCAGCTTCCCCAAAAGCTCCCGGCACTTCTCCGGGGTTCCCGTGTAGAGAATATCCCCCAGCTTCGCCATGCCGTTATCCTGCGCCACATATTCCTGCAAAAGATAGCTGTTTTCCGGGCTGTCGCTGTACGGGTTCTGCCGCACCTTGTAAAAGGTTTCCGGCGTGGCGGCGTTCCCCGGTTCTGCGTTCTGTGCTTCCTCCTGTGTCTGCTCCGGGGCGGCTTCTTTCTGTGCAGCGGCTTCCTGCCTTGCCCGTTTCTGTAACTCGGTGGGGCTTTCCCCGGTAAGGGGCTGTATACACTTGATACGGTCGGCGGCGTAGATCGCATTGTCGTTTAGCTGCCGTTGCCATGCTTCCGCGCTGGGCGCATAGCGGAAGCCGTTCCCCTTTAATTCCTCCCGAATTTCCTTATCGGGCTTTTCATCAAAGAAAATCTGCAAGCGGTTATCCGCTGTGTTGGCTTCCACATGTCCCCCGTCAAATTCCCAGCCCACATATCCAAGCTCTTTCCTGCGGGTGAGGGCGGTAATGCGGTCTTTTAACCTGTGGATTTCCGCGTTGTTGTTGGATAGCTGGTAGCTCTCAAAGGGTTTCGGGTTCGCCCGGTAGCTGCCGGACATGGACGCTTTCAGCTTTTCGATCTGCTCTGGGGATAAATGGGGGCAGCCGTCAAGGGTCTTGTTCTTGCGGTAGTAGGCGTTGACCGCTTTCATGGTTTCCTGTGCCTGTTCCAGCTTTGCAAGTTTGCTTTCCAGTTTAGAAACGGCGTTAGGGTCGTCGGCACTGATACCGCCCATGCCGGTACTGCGGATTTTGTCAAGCAAGCCCTGTATCTCCGTAAACTCCTGCATATTTTTATCTGCGGCGGCGTTCTGCTTTTCCTTTTTGCGGACAGGGAAATTGCTTCCTCCGGCGATCATAATGGACGGGACGCGGGCGGTGATCTCATAGCCCTTATTCATGTTCGCTGCCAGCTTCCGGGCGTAAGCGTCAAGCAGCCCGTCGATCTTCTCATGGAAAGAGGGGTCAACACGCTTTTTCTGCCTTGCGGCAAGCTCGGCGGCTTCGTCTACATAGTGGCGGTATTCTGCCGTTGCGCTTCCGGGCTTGTAATCGGAAAAACTGATTGCTTCCTTTGCGCGGCGGGCGGCGTTCTCATTGATTGAATAGTATGTAGCTTTTGCTTTTGTCGGCTCCGGCTGTTCCTCTGTGTGGCTCTGCGGGTCGGTGGCTTTCTCCGTCTGCGCTTCTTTCCGCTGTGCAAGCGTCTTTTCCGCACGTTCCCGGACTTCTTCACTGATTGGCAGCGAATACAGGTCAGAGGTTGAGGAAAAGCCCACGTTGTTGAAAACATAATCAACATCAGTTTCTTTCAAGGCTCCCGCTGTAAAATAATCTTCCCTTGTGGGTTTCTCGCTCACTTTCCCGTCTGATATGGCGTAATTCAGCCCGGTTTCTATATGGGCGTGGATTTTATCATCAACGGCAAGCGTCACATAATACCAGCCCATGTGACCGCTGCTTTTTTCGTCTGTACCGTCGTTAAATTCCACATTCAGCAGGGTATAAGGTTTCAGTCCTTTTTGCGCGGCAATCTCATTGTCCTTTGCTTCCCGCGCCCTAAGTGCGTCAAGGGCGGCTTCCTTTGTTGCGGCTATGATCTCCGGGTTGTACCGTACCAGTGCAGCATTGATATATTCCGTCTGCACTTTTACAGTTTTCGCTTGCGGTGTCCTGTGGTTGCCGATAAACAGGGACGCGCCATTGTCAAACTTGATAGATATGTCGCTTGTACCGCGCCATTTCCCGGTACAGGGGGAAGTTTCTATTTTGCCCGACGTGCCGCCAAAAGCCTGTGCGACAATCCCGATCTTATCCTGCAAGGGGAGAGCTTCATACTGTTTGGCAATCTCAACCGCTTTTTTCTGTAAATCCGTAAGGGGTTTGTCGGTGGTCTGTTCTGTCTGTTCCGGCGTGGCGGGTTCCCCCTGTGCCGTTTCCGGCTCCGGGGCGGCGTAAGGCTCGTACCCATTGGCGGCGTATTCCTCCACGGTCATTCCTGCGGCGGCTGCTTCCTGTGAGATTTCCTCTTTGACGTGTTCCTTGTAGGCTTGCAGCTCTATATCAAAATCCGCAAGCTGGGGGACGGGCGGCAAGCTGTATTCGCCCTTGTTGACAAGCTCCCGGCACTCGGTAACATAGGATTGTATAGCGGTATGGTAGGCGGTTTCGGTAGAGGTCAGATTGTCCCCGGCTTGCAGGGCTTCCGTAGAAATACGCTCCATTTCAGATAAATTACAGTGCAGTTTCAGATAGGGGATAAATTCATTCAGCAGCATTGCCCGGTGTTCCTTGTCGGCTTCCAGTGCTTCTTTGCCCTCGTTGTGCAAAAGGTAGTTTTCCCATTCCTTATCATTCAGATAATAGGTATGGTGCTGTTCGATATGCTCCACAAGGGAACCGTCACCGTCGCCTAAGTCCTGCCGCCCCTCGTAGTGGTCGGCTGTACCGTTCATCACATAATCAATACGGAAAGCGGTCTTATCATAACCGGGACTTGCAAGGTTGGCTTCGTCCAGCCCCGCAATAAGGGCATTGGCGCGGGACAGGGGGATTGTTTCGCCCTCTTGTAACTGGCTGCTTTCGCTCCAAAGGATTGTAACGGTCGGCTCTGCTGTAAGGTCGGGTGTCGGCTCTTTTTCCGCTTCCTGTGCTTTCGCAGCTTCCCGTTCTTTTTGCAATTCTGCAAAATGCCCGTCAATGCTGTTGATGATCTCGGCGGCGGTGGCGCGGATTGTTTCAAGGGACGTTTTCAGCTCCGCAAGCTCCCGCCCGCTGCTCCACCCGGCGACGTACCCAAAGGAATAGTCGGAAGTGTCAAGCCCGTAGTGCTGGCACACGGTATAGGCGATACTTTCCGCCTGTACCTCACGGGTGCGGCGGTCGGGTCTGTCCGGCTGTTCCGGGGCGTTAAGGTCAATGTCGTGCAGCTTCGCGTGGGCGATCTCATGGATTGCGGTCTTTAGGTTCTGAAGCTCGCTCATTCCCTCGTCAATGGCAATGCGCTTTTCCTCCAAGTGGTAGTAGCCGTGCGCCGTCCCCTCGATCTTTTCAAAGCCCATAGGCACGGGAGAGGTCTTTTCCAGTGCGGCGAAAAAATCTTCGTACTGTTCCACGTCCCCGGTCAGCTCGTTTGCGCCAATGGCGGGAAGCTCCCGTCCCTCGGTCTGCGATACGTCAAAAACGGCGACGACTTTATAAGCGGGGATTTGGATTTCTTTTGTTTCCATAACGGGCTTCCCGTCGCTGCCTGTCACCGTCTTTCCCGTCTGCGGGTCTTTCTTTTCTACCTCCTGCCGGATTTTGTACGGCGACGGGGCAATGATACGGATACCCTTTTCTCCGCGCATTACATTCCGTCCAAAGTCATTTTTCCATGCGTTAAATCCGGCGATAAGGGAAGCGTCGGGCTTTTGCATGGCGATCAGCAGCGTATTGTTGAAACTGTAATTGTGGAACTTTGACATCACTTGCAGATATTCCTTGTAGCGTTCACTGTCAAACAATTCCGTGATACCCTGCTCCAAGCGGTCAGTGATCTCTTTCAGCTTTTCAGCGGGCTTGTCGGCGGTGAGGATAATCGGGTTGACCGGGCGCGGCTGGGGCGGGGAACCTGTCGGCGTTCCCGGCTGGGGTTCCTCCTGCTCCGGCGCGGCTTCGTCCTTTTCCAGTTTATCCGGGTCGGGACGTTCCGGCTCCGGGAAGCTCATTACCTTGTATTCTTTCGGTATGTCGTTTTCCCGCCCGTTGTACCACTGTGAAAAGGTGTTGCCGTTGTTGTAGATATAGCCTTGATCGGTAAACTGTCCCCGGTCTTTCTGAACTGCGTCCCGCCCGTATTCCTCATACTTAAAATATTTCTTTGCTTCTTCGGGCAGCTCCAATTCGTCCAGCTCGTCAATGAGGTAATAGCCGTAGTCGGCTTCGGTTCGGACAGTAGGGTATATCCAGTAGCAGTCAAGATTTTGTGCAAGGTTGATAAGGTCTTTCACGCTCCCGGCGTGTTCCCCCAGCGTCACCGCCGCCGTGAATTTGTCCCTGTCCTCGTCACCCTGCATTTCCAAGAGCTTCCCAAGATAATTCAGCTCGTCAATGGTGCTGCCCTGTACCACGGGAAGCGGCACATCAAAGGGGTAGTCCTCGGTATTGGCAAAGCCACCCACAAAAAAGTCCTGCGGGTTGTCTGCGGTAATGCCGACACTTCTCATAGCCGCGTGAAGCTGCTCCGTAGTGGTCGGCATGGAAAGCCATTCGCCGCCCGGTTCCCCGGTTTCAAAGCGGCTGCGGCTGTCGATTAAGATTGAAAATGTTTCGCTCATTCGCTTACTCCTTTCTTCGTTCATCATGCGGTGCATAAGCTCAAAATCTTCTATGCTCATGCTCCCGTCAAATACATAAGGGTTAAAGTCCTCGCCGTCCCGGTAGGGCTTTTCCGAAAAGGGGAGCCCTGCGGTATGGGCGGCGGCTCTTGCTTCCTCCAAAAGCTCCGGGGGTAGGGTGTCGTCGTGCGCTTCGATAAAGTCAGCAATGTCATTCATGTTGCTTTCATAGTGGCGGCGTACTCCTGCGGTCAGCTCCGCAAGGTTCATATCCTCGCCCAAGTAGCCGCAATAGTAGCCATTGAGGACAACGGCGGCGGGGTCTTTTGCCTGTATCTCCTGCAAGCGTCCCCTGTCCTCCGGGGTGAGGGTGTCGTCCATTTCAAGATAGATATAATCACTGTGCCAAGAACGCCCCTCCCGCCAAAACGCTACCCACGCAATCCCCGCTTGCAGCTCGTCTTGATAGTCCTTTACGGCTTCCCGTAAACTTGCCATAGCTTCATTCCTCCTTTCCATTGGGGCAGAAAAAGGGCGCGGCGTTCCGGCTCCCTTGTCCGTCCTACACCGCACCCGCGCTTTCTGCCAAGATTTTAATTTTTTCAAGAGGGTTTGGGACATTTCCCAACAAGCAAAATCCCCGTCCGGCGCGTCAGCGGCGAAAGGGGATTTACGGAAAAGGGTACTCTTTTCCTATGCTTGCTACGGAACTTTATTTTTTCTTCGGTATCTCTATCTTGTAGTTGACGTACTTCCCGCCCGTATCAGCTAAAACAACGGTTCCGTCGTAGGTCTTGCCTGTTTTCGGGGAATACAAGCCCTTGACATTTGCCCTGCCGGATTTTAAGAGGGCAGCGGCAATCTTCGGGGAAAAGGTGACTTTCCTTTCCTCAAAGAAACGGTCGTTTTTCCACATGGTAAAGGCACATTCCCGGTTAGAACAGTAGAAATTCTTCTTGCCCTCCCGGACGGGGGAACCGCACCGGGGGCATTTGCCGACAGAGGGCTTTTCCTCCCCACCCGTGAAAGCTGCCTTGTCTTTATCAGCGGCGGCGTTTTCCTTTACCAGCTCCCGCGCCATAGCTTCAATGCGCTGCATAAACTCCCCAGCGTCGGCGGCTCCCTTTGCGATCTGCGTCAGATTGTTTTCCCATTCGGCGGTAAGCTGCGGGGAAGTCAGCATATCCGGCAGGATTGCAACAAGGGCGGCTCCGTTCTGCGTGGGGATAAGCTGTTTCCCCTTGCGCTCTGCAAAGCCGGACTTCACCAGCTTTTCAATGACGGCGGCGCGGGTGGCAGGAGTGCCAAGCCCCCGGCGTTCCGCGTCCGGGTCGGTGTCCTCATTCCCGGCGCGTTCCATTGCCGACAAAAGGGTTGCTTCATTGTGGGGCTTCGGCGGCGTTGTGAAATGCTCCGTTACCTTTGCCGTGGGGTTTTCAAAGGTCTGTCCCTCGGCAAGTTCCGGCAGGGTGTTTTCTTCTTCTGTGTCCTCCGGGTCGGGCTTGCCTTTCAGCGTCGCCCGGAAGCGGCGTTCAAGGTCTTTCCAGCCGCCCACAAGCACCGTCTTTCCCCGCGCCGTAAACTCCGTATCTGCGCATGAGAAAACCGCCGTGACCGCTTCAAAAATATGCGGCTCGGCGGCAGCGAAAATAAGACGCGCCCCAGCAAGGGTGAGGATATTCCTTTCACTTTCCGGCAGCGTGGCAAGGTCAGTCTTTGCAAGTTCCATAGTGGGGATAATGGCGTGGTGATCTGATACCTTGCTGCTGTCAAGCGTCCGGGAAATGTCCGGGATAAACGCTACGCCCTCCATAAAGGGGAGCTTTTCGGATAACATGGTAACAGTCTTTGCCGCCGTGTCCCCCATGTCGTCAGTCAGAAATGCGCTGTCTGTCCGGGGATAGGTAAGCAGCCTTTTTTCGTATAAGGTCTGTGCAAGGTCAAGGGTCTGCTTCGCCGTGTAGCCGTATATCTTATTGGCTTCCCGCTGTAAGGAAGTGAGGTCAAAGAGCTTCGGCGGGGCGGCGGTCTTTTTCTCTTTGGTGAGGGAAACGCAAACCGCCGTTTCCGCTTCACAAGCGGCTTTCAGTGCGTCGGCTTTCTCTTTGTCTGAAATCCTTTCGTTTACGGCTTCCGCGCCGGATAAATCAAGCCGCACATGGTAGTATTTATCTTTCTTGAAATGGGAGATCGCTTCGCCCCTCTCAACCAGCATTTTCAGTGTGGGGGTCTGCACCCGCCCCACGTTCAAGGTCTTGTCATACAGGCAGGAGAAAAGGCGCGTCGCGTTGATACCGATAATCCAGTCGGCTTTTGCGCGGCATAGTGCGGAAGCATAGAGCGCGTCATAGTCCCGCCCGTCTTTAAGGTCGGCAAAGCCCGCCTTGATCGCCGCGTCCTCCATTGAGGAAATCCACAAGCGGCGCATGGGTTTGTTGCAGCCCGCCACTTCATAGATAAAGCGGAAGATCAGTTCCCCCTCGCGTCCAGCGTCGCAAGCATTGACTACCTCGGAAACGTCGGCGCGGTGCATAAGCTCCTTTAAGGTCGCAGACTGTTTCCCCTTGTCGGCGGCGACGGTGTACTTCCATTCCTCCGGCAGAATGGGTAAGGTTTCATAACTCCATTTTTTATACTGTTCCCCGTAGGCGGCGGCTTCCGCAAGCTCCACCAAATGACCGACGCACCAAGAAATGAGGTAGCCCCCGCCCTCGATATATCCGTCTTTCTTATTCTTAACGCCAAGCGCGGCGGCGATACTTGTGCCCCCATACCCGATTTGCCGGACAGAAAAACAATCTGTATAATGGAAAGGGG